>Ga0209700_100191_pt1 | contig 100153 bp, 44 predicted proteins | sample SiratroredBW_FD_187528 | JGI IMG/M metagenome (GOLD analysis project Ga0209700, IMG submission 187528) | Root nodule microbial communities of legume samples collected from California, USA - Siratro red BW (SPAdes) (version 2) | ecosystem: Host-associated > Plants > Roots > Nodule | place: USA...
CTGGTTTCATTTCAACCAAAATGATTATATACAAGTCTATAACTCAGTCATCACACATAACACATCAATTTCATCAAACAACAACCAAAATGTTCTCACATATTTCTTTCTAACATCATTACTTAAAACAGTTCAATTAATTATACCAAATCACAATAAATAACCAAATTCAATCAGTCAGACCTGCAAGAAAGACTTGAGCACTGATAATCATATATCTGAGTCTTTTATTCTAGGGTTCTATTTGAAAGTAAATAACTAAAACAAGTTACTAGCTTCCCTTACCTGATGAAGATCTCTACAACAATTCTCCACCCAATAAAGATGCTAATCTCAAAATCTAGGGATCTAGAAAAAGTTATCAGAACAAAACCAAATTTTAGTATAATCTTAATCAAGTTGAGAGAAACACTTTTCTCAACTGTTCCCATTAATATTGATGATAAAAACTTAGTGAAAAAATAGAGAATAAGAGATCTTTAGAGCAAACATGAACTTACTCTGTTTGAGATTCTGATCGGTTAGAAATTATCCTTAACTCCTTAGCTACTGCAGGGTATATTTAGATTTTAAAACAGATGATGTATGGAGGGAGAAAAACTAGAGAGAAGGGAGAGAGATTTTTGAGAAAGCGAGAGAGTCTTGAGATGCGGGGCGTCACACACACAATCTGTTGCGAACTCATAGAACATAAAAAAGTTAAAACTACTACACAAGAAAAACTTTATAATTATATTTTTGTTATTATTATTCATTATTATTATAATTGTAATTATTTTGTAATTATTATTAATACTAACAATAATAGTCTTGTTAATAACATTAATAATATTATTAACAATAATAGCATCATTAATAATTATATTAATAACATTAATAATATTAATAATATTAATAATAGTATTAATACTAGTATTAATACTAATATTAATAATATGACTAATAACATTAATAATAATATTAATAACAATATTAATAATAAGTATAGTATTAATAATAGAACAAGCTTAATTTGAATGTTATTAGCTTGAATGGAAGGCCACAAAATGCTTTCCTTGCATGCGTCATGATCAAGCATAGAATAGTCCTGTACGTTCCTTCTCATACTATATAGCATGTTCTTTCATTGTTATATTGTTCTTCTCAAACAAATTATCCTTTTTAATGATTTTACTCTTTTTCATGCTTATATTTTTTTTCTTCTTGCATTACCTCTATTATTTCTAGATCAAAAACGAAATCTTTTAGAGAAACAATACCACGCATAAACAAAATAACAATTAGTAAAAAAAACAAAAAATAATAAAAGAGAAAAAGAAAAGAGAATTCTAAAATAACTATTTACTTGATCATAAGAAGAAATTATGTAATTTTCATTATAAAACTAGTGTATAGAAACTAGCTGCTCTTGGATTGTGATGTGATTATGTTGCTATTGAATTATAATTAGCTTAGAGCTTGATTAGTAAAATATGAATATGTGAATTGTTGAAAATTTTGAGTTTAAACTAAATTGAGTTAGGAAATTAGCAAAGTTTGAAATAAAATAGTATGTTGATTTTATTTTAGTGTTGAACTTTAGATAACGAGTAATTGTTGGAGTTAAAGATAACTTTTTTGAGATTGCAATACTATAATACTATATTGATCTTATAAACCATAAGACATGTATGTTTGTTTATTGATGGAAATATTGATAAATGATTTGTATTGATTTTATATTAGGTATAATTTTCTTTTTGCTATTATGCATATCTATGATTTTTGGTTTATTTTTGTTATTCATAAAAAATAAACTAAAAATACAAAGCTTGTTTTTAGGAGTTTCTTCGCTTGAGCAACAATGTTTGAGTAGAATATTCTTCACTTAAGTGAAAAATATGTTGAGAGTAAATCTTTATAAATGCAAAGTTTGTTTTTGGGAATTTTTTTCGCTTGAGTGACAATATTCGAGTATAATATTTTTCACTTAAGTGAAAAAGAAATAAAGAGTAAATCTTTTCTCTTGTATATTAGACTTCACTCAATTAAGATTGTATCACTCAAGTGACTTTTATATCATGAAATTAATATGTTTTTAAGTTGATAAACATTAATTTTACATGTATATAATAGATGAAACAATTTGAATATGTTATTTGATTAGTTATGAAATATATGTTGTGTTTTAGATAAATCGTGATATGTTTTACGTCAAAAATAGTATGAGAAATCTGTAGTGATAAAATTGTTGAATATATTGTGATATATATTTTATGATGTATTACATGCTAACAGTAGTATAAAGGTACCTTCATGAAGATATCTAATATGGTATAATGACCTTTTGTAGATATGTAATGATAGTACTTCAGATGATATTGTATTGTATTAAGTAAAAAAAAAATGAGATATCATTGCTGCGCTCATAATCTAATAACATGGACAATACATTAGGTGATAAGAAATTGAAAAATGTTTTTGTATAACATCTATAAATACTCTCATGTAAGATCTTGAAGTTGATTTTTATCAATGATGATTCACATAGTTCAAATGTTAATCTCTTAAAGAAATATGCTTAATATAAATATTTTTAAAGATGATAGATGTGAGAAATTCATTTTTGAATCATTAAGATATACTTGATAATTATTATATCTATACTAATTTATTGTATTTGCTCTTTAATATAAAGATATGAATGATATTGAAGTAATAATTAATTTTTTATGTGAATATAAAAGTATACTATTTTGAGATAGATGTTATTTAACTTTTAACTTACCTTTATACATTCATATTACCATCATAGTTAATACAACAACTAATTTTAATTTTTTGTGTAGCTACAATAAAGTGAAACAAAAATAATGATTAATTATTCTGCCAGTATTTATGTATATGCATATGAAAAGTTGTTATATAACTTCATTTTCTTTAACTAACTTGGTTGTAATTTTTTAAATTTTCTGTTAGAAAAATTAGAGGAAAAAACAACCTAGAGATCAAATAACGATGAAACATGAAATTTATATAACCTTCAACTCAAAACCTTAAAGCATTAGGTTTGTGGTTCTTGTTTCTTATATATTGCTGAACTTTTAAATTTGTACTCAATGCACACTAAACTCACACTTGAATACGTAACAGTTTTACTTATCTAAATTATTAATATAAAGAATAAAATAATAAACAAAAATTAAACTATCCTACTCGTATAACAACACAAATGAAGCTTGTAATAGCAAGAGTTTGATATTATTAAGTAGAACAATTTAAATTTTATTTAAATAAAACACATATTTAATAATAAATAATAAATTTCAAGTTTGATTTTTTATCCATAAAAGAATAAAGACATGCAAGAAAATTTATAATAACTTGCAAGTTTGATAAATCTCTTATTAAGAATTTGGATTAAAAATAATAAAATTTACTAATATAAGGTAGAATTTCACTTAAAAGTTAAATAATTAAATTACTGTGATAAGAATATTGTTTAATTTAATAAATGTTGAGAGAATTGAACAAACTCATACATATTCTATTGAAATATTAATATAATTATCCTTTTAGTTGTTAATTTGATAAGCATAAAATATCATTCTAAATTCTATTAAAACATTAATTTTTACCATTAATATTTTAATTATTATTTAAAGAAGTAAAGTACAACAAAAGGAAAAAGTATATATATATATATATATATATATTCATCTTCCCCATTTTATCAGTTCTTTTTTAGAATTATAATAAGTTACGATAATGACAATTATTTTTTTTGTTTGAAAAAAAAGAAGTCTGCATGGTAGAGACATACGGCGAGATTCTTATAAATAGATAACCTAAAGAAATTCACCAAAAAAAGATAAGCTAAAAAAGTGGTATAATGCATCTAGATCGATTAAGTATAATTTATACGCACATGTATACAATAACTTAATGTGATTATTTAATTAACACCTGTAATAATTTATTATAAAAATGATACAGTTTGATACTAGTGAAATAAAAAAAAAAGGTCTTTATTAGCATATTCATTATTTATTATTATTTTTCCAATTATTTTATCTTAATCTTTTTTTGTTATAATACTCTTGATTATTTATTTTAAATCTGTAAGATATTACCATTCTTATGGACTATATATTTAATTCATAGTTATAATACTCCATACAAATCATTAAATTTATTTTTGCTCTTTTTCTATCACAGTTTGAAATTAAAACGAGGTATATAATTATAAATAATTTATTTGATATATAATCACAATTATTTGCAAAATTCTAGATATTTAGTATATTAGTTAGATCAAAGTATATAAATAATTTGTTTTAAAAAATAAAAATGTACAAAATATGTTTCTGAATCAAATGGTTTTTCAGATAAAATTTACGAAAAACGTAAGTACGTATTATATATTGTGGCTGTTTAGTTTGTATGGTTGGTGGGTGTCATACATAAAACAATTAAAATATTTTTTATAAATTAATCCAAGAATAAATATGGTTTTTTTAATTTTTTAATTTCTATATATCTTATTGACAAATACTGTACACAGATACTTTGAAATAATTTGAAAAATTATATTGAGAAATTTCAATCATGTCTATAGACCAAATTAAATATGTGAAAAAAATAGAAAAATGGACCCCGCTTATTCTTCGTAAATAAATAAAGTAAAGAAGATTGCCAAAAATATATTTAGTTTTATGAAATCATGACATGTATTGCGATTACTTTCTAGCAGTGTTAAAAGTACAAGTATGAAAACATAAAGAAGAAATCATAAATTAAAATGTTTATAACTTTTTAGTATACAAAGATATAATATAAATTGCTCTAATAAATTTAAGTGTAAATATTTATATGATTATTATAATATTTTAAAGTATATTTCTTTATAAAATTTTAATAGAAATATTTTGATAATATAATAAAATAAAATAAATATAAGATAAAGTTTCTTTTTTAATTTAATAAAGAGTCACACTACCTATTAAATTTTTTATTCACGTATAACAGGCCACCATCATCCTATATTTATAAACAAAAACACAAAACAAACATTATAAAAAAAAATATAAGTTAGAAAGTTAAAAAATGTATATCCATAAATTAAATTTTTATCTTTATTAAATTACAATAAAATAATTCATGTTATATATATATATATATATATTACATTATCCTTATAATTCCATCCTATCTCTATAATAACTATTTATATATACATTGACTCGCATATAAAATACTTGTTTTATTTAAGAAATATTCATACATTTAATTATATTTCGTCTATATAATTTCAATATATTATTAGAGTTAGTATATTTTTTATTGAGCAAATTCACAAACAAGCAAATTTCCAAACAATGCACAACCTAACTATCTCAACACGTGTATATCTCATCTTATGAAAGTACTATATATTGATCACCATTCCATATCATTTACAAATATTGATATTACATCATATTATAATAAATATTTATTCCATCCAATTTATACTTAATACAAAAAATAATTATAATATCTGTTAAAAATGTTCAAACCAACTTTCTTTATTTTTATAGAGTAAAGATATTCAAAGAAGTTTTAATAATCTAAAATCATGGGTAACCTAACATGTATCAAGAGCTTCTTATCAATTATCAAATTACACTATTATAACAATGGACCAATAAGAACTTGTTCTCATGTCTCAAAAGACACATGTAAAATATTCTAAAAAAATGAGATCTATCTAAAATTGATTATGAAAAATATATATATATAAAATGAACTTACTCTATTTAATAATATAATTTGACACTCTTTGATGCCAAAAATCTATAAAGGTCTCCTATATTTAATATAAGAAAGAAAAACAAAATTTTAGAGAAAAAAATAAAGAAAAGAAGAAAAACAGCTAGTTGATAATTTTTATAAAATCAAATTAAATAAATGATTTTTCTATTTGTTTAATTTAAAAAAAAATATCAAGATGTTATTTTTTTATATCAGTTATACTTTGTAACTATTTTTTAATATATTACCATTCCCAGATTAATGATTATATTTAAAATTTAAATAAGTATGCACCTAAGACGAAATTAAATATGTCAATAAATAAAAATGTAGCCCCACCTGTTCTTCATAAGTAAATAGAATGAAGCTGACCTAAAATATGTATAGTTTATGAAATTATGACATATATGCTCCTGTTTGTGTCTACCAATGTTAAAGTAAACATAAAAGATAAATTATAAATTAAATGTTTATAACTTTTCTAGTACACAAACGTTTATTGTATCTGCTATAATTAATAATTATGTTTAAAATATGGCAAATAATTTATAATATTTTGTATTTAACATAGTTAACATACATTTTCCATTGACCGTATTTTATTTAAAAAGAAAAATAATTATCGTTAGTAAAATCTGGCTAGTGTAAATAAATTTTTTCACGCGGTTTCTCTATTATATTTTCAGGTTGTATTAAATGAATTTTAATTAATAAAGGTTAAAACTACTTTTGTATTTTTTCTATAAAGATCGATTGAAAAACGCGTTAAAATATACTTATATTTTATTATTAAAAGATATTTGTGGAGAACGCATATGATAAATCAATTTTTGTGTGTGTATAGAAATACGTGAAAAAAAAAGTAGTCAAAGTGACAGAGATGATATATATGAATTTTGTCTTTTGTGACTTAAGGAATACATTGGTATGTACGAGGCATTGTGAGAAATGATGTTTTAGTAATATAATGATGACATAATTAATGGTATTAACTAAAGTAATTTGTTTTGTATAAAGAATATTAATTTAGCGATGCTGTTACTAAGGAAAGTCCTAACTCACTAGTTTTTTGCATGCACAGAGGCACAAAGGGAGCCCTCTGTGGTCACACACACCAGACCATAATTGGAGGAGCAGACCCTAGTCAATAATTGTGAAACAAATACCTTTCACAATTAATAAATAATTTCAAAGAATTAGGAAATATTAAAAGAATGAGATAAAAATAGAAGAGGAAGGTAGCGATTGATGGATCCGATCCAACGGTGTGGCTGGATTAGCTTAAACAGTGGCATCTGGTGTGGTGTGGTTTTGATTGAGTCGGCGAAATGGAAAAGACAAGTCCATGATGGGGTGCCGAGATGGACCATACACGTGTCCGTTCTGTCCACCGTCAGATTTGAATGAGCCCTATAAATTGAAGGGGGAGCACTGTGTTGGGGAAGCTGAATGGAATTGAGTTGAGAAGAAACAATTATTGAGTGAGTGATTGAGATAGGGATTTATTGTACCTTTTTGGTTGGTAACTGCAGAGAAGGGAATGCAGAGAAATGAGAATCGATTGCTTCGCTCCGTCTGAGGCAGGTGGCCCTGCCAAAGGCAGAACCTCCGGCAGACATTGCCACCGGAAACACGTCGAGGACGGGTAGTTACTAGCTCTTTTCTCATTCCCAATTTCGAAACCAAGCAAACCCTAATTTTTGGTTTATAGAATAGTATCGAGTATTCTTGTTGTTTGTTGTTGTAGCGTTGATTAAGTAAGGATGAGTGAGAAAGAGAAAGAGAAAGGGGTGAGTGAGGGGCAATCGACGTTGCTGCACGGGAAGTACGAACTGGGGAGGGTGTTGGGGCATGGAACGTTCGCGAAGGTGTACCACGCGCGGAACCTGAAGACGGGGCAGAACGTGGCGATGAAGGTGGTGGGGAAGGAGAAGGTGATAAAAGTGGGGATGATGGAGCAGGTGAAGAGGGAGATCTCGGTGATGAAGATGGTGAAGCACTCAAACATCGTGGAGCTTCACGAAGTCATGGCCAGCAAGTCCAAGATCTACATCGCCATGGAGCTCGTGCGCGGCGGAGAGCTCTTCAACAAGGTCTCCAAAGGTCGATTGAAGGAGGACGTCGCCAGACTCTACTTCCAGCAGTTGATATCCGCCGTCGACTTCTGCCACAGCCGCGGCGTCTACCACCGTGACCTCAAGCCGGAGAACCTCCTCCTCGACGAACACGGCAACCTCAAGGTCTCCGACTTCGGACTCACCGCCTTCTCCGACCACCTCAAAGAGGATGGGCTGCTGCACACCACGTGCGGCACGCCGGCGTACGTGTCGCCGGAGGTCATAGCGAAAAAAGGGTACGACGGTGCGAAGGCTGATATATGGTCGTGTGGGGTCATCCTCTACGTCCTCCTCGCTGGGTTTTTACCCTTTCAGGATGATAATTTGGTTGCCATGTATAAGAAAATTTACAGAGGGGACTTCAAGTGTCCACCTTGGTTTTCCGTGGAGGCGCGAAGGCTTGTTACCAGACTCCTCGACCCGAACCCGAATACTCGGATTAGTATTAGTAAAGTGGTGGAGTCTTCCTGGTTTAAGAAGCCGGTGCCGAGAAAGGTGGAGGAGGTGGCGGAGAAGGATTTGGAGGAGATGTGTGAGAGGCCCGCCACGATGAACGCGTTTCACATAATCTCGTTGTCAGAGGGGTTCGATTTGTCGCCCCTGTTTGAGGAGAAGAAGAGGGAGGAGATGAGGTTCGCGACGGCGGGGACGCCCAGCAGCGTGATATCGCGGCTGGAGGAGGTGGCGAAGGCGGGGAAGTTCGATGTGAAAAGTAGCGAGACGAAGGTGAGGCTTGAGGGGCAGGAGCGTGGGAGGAAGGGAAAGCTGGCGATTGCGGCGGATATTTACGCCGTGACACCGTCGTTTATGGTGGTGGAAGTGAAGAAGGACAATGGGGATACCTTGGAGTACAACCAGTTCTGCAGCAAGCAGCTTCGTCCTGCGCTTAAAGACATCTTTTGGAATTCCCCACAGAATTCCACCCCTGCTATAGTGCTTGAATGAATATATGTTTTTCTCACTCTCGTTTTACACCATTTCTCATTGTTATTTTATTTTATTTTTGTTGTTTAGGAACTTTAAGTTTTTAAGACATTAAGGTAAGATTTGTTTTTTTTGTTTAAATTCGTAGTTTGGTGTTTTGAGCTGTCTGGATGGTGGGTGCTGTGTCTTTTACCTGTGCCGTGGATACATTTTGAATATCTGGAATCAGCAGCAACGTTGTGATGATGATTCGAAATGCATGTAGGTTGATTCTGTGATGTTGTTCTGTGAATTATGAATTATGAATTGTGCGTGTCATTCGACTAGTTGTGGGGCTTAATAGTGCGGCTTTGTTCACCTATCATGGCTTACCTAATACTAGAGGAGGAATTGGACTTTGTGTGGCATTTCATTTATGTTCAGAACTACATGTTTCAGAACCTCATGTGCGTGATTGAGGAGGATTTGGTTATTTGGTTGCATCACCATCGCAATCCCACACCAATAACGTCGGTTTAGGTGCTACTGTTTGGTTAATCAGAAGTGTCACGTGAAATTGACTACAAATTGCTGGACTTATTCTTTAAAACTTAGTACTAGCATAACTGACTTTGAAAAATCACATTATACCTGCTTGAATTGGGATATACTGTATCAAATTTTGTATATAATTTTTGTAACGGTTACAGGATACAAAGTTAACATAACGTTGTCAACAAAATTATGCAACTTTTATGGGGTGAATAATATATAAAAGCTCTTGTGGTCCGCTGGCAACCCAATTCAAAGTATTCACTATAAAAAAGGAAACTAGCATGCGAATGCCAATTCCCGGGTCATAGACCATTCAGTTAAAGTATATTTTATATTATTTATCCCTTCTTTTACTCTTGATTTTTTTTGGTCTTGTATGTATAAAACAATTTTCGAGGTTCTTTAACTTTGAGCCTTTTAAATTTTGAACATTTAAGGGCTTAGGCTTTTTATAAACTTTTTTTATTATGATTTAAAAGAATTTTGTATACTTAACTACATCCGAGATACCTTATTTCTTAAATCAAGTATTATATTGTACATTTGAATTATATGTTATTTTATTACAAAATATATATGATCTAATTATTAATTACTAAAAGATAGAATTTAACCTATCAATTCTTATATTCAATAAGTTAAAAAAAACATAATGTGATAAAAGATATCATGTGAAAGTATTTATCCTCTCAATTTTTTCAATCTGAACACACTATTGTTAATTTTCCAACAGTCTTCTAAATAAAAATCCACTTACATTCAACAATGTTGTTGTTTCTAGGTAGTCCCAGTCTCATTCTTTTACAGTGATTCCATCTCTTCGTGCATGACCAATATCCACTTCTCATCCACAACAAAGCTAACTCATGAAATGTAGTTAGTTTCATATTATTTGACCTCTTTTGCTATAAAAAGTACGATTAAACTTTTAACTCTTGTACTAATGTCTTCGTCTTTGAAACCTTCAAATAGAGATTTGATAATTATTAGTTCATAATAAAATGTAGTTAGTTTCGTTCAGGAGCCACTTTTTACTTCCCCAGAGTTCCTTACACACAGGGCAAACCATCACTCTTGCTCCCTTCCATGCCCTCATATCCATCACGCACCACACTTTGTCTTCCATACAACAACTTAAAACTTCAAAGATCGTTCGGCTAATTTTTTTACTTTTCAGAAATTTTAAATTTGTTTTAACACTTTTTCAAATTAATTTCTTTATTTTTTTTACCTTCTCAAAAACACCTTCTACAATAATAAAATTTTTAATACTACTAAAATCACTTTCTCGGATATTAAATTTCTTTTATCAGTTTCAACAAACATTTCTCAAAATGTTCATTTTTAACACTCCTTCGTAGTATTTTTAAAATTTTGTTTTTTAACATATTTTCGACAACAGTTTATCTGAAAAAGATTATTTTAGGAAAAAAAAAAAATATCAAAAGGTGGTAAATTAGTAAAATTGAGAATTATATATAAGGGTAAATTTTGTGTTATTTATTTTTACAAAACTTTTTGTTAGATAGTATGTCTGTAAAGAATTTAAAGGTATACCTTTCAAATCTTCAATTGTCTAAAGATATTAAAAATCATTTCCCAAAATTACGTTGTTGACTAAGTCGAATCCAATCAAGTTTTTTCACGAGTCACTTTTTGCATGATATTGTCCATATATATGGTATACCATTGCACTATTTTCACATCTTGAATTTAAATTATAATTTAATGATTTTTATAAGAAAATTTGAATGTTATTTTGTTAAATTTAATTAACTTTTTAAAATATTATTTAAATTAATTTATACTGTACAGTATTCACTTTTCCAATAATTACTTAATATTATTTGAAATAAAAAAATAATTATTTTAATCACACTTCATACTTAAATAAAAAAATAAAACAAAAAGTTATTTAAATTAGGGTCATAAATTCCCACTGTTAAAATTTGGCAATTACTTCCTGCACCCGTTAAATTTTTAAAATCCCAATTCAGTACTTGAGTGGAATTGGAGGTGTAGATGTGTTTTGGAATGCTTGAACGAGTCTTTTTAAGTCAGAAGATACATTCGGGAAAGAGTTTGTGGGGAATGACAATTTTATTTTGGAAAGGGTGTTCGGAAGTAAGAAAATGCATCTCGCGGAAAGTGTTTTTTTGGTGTGTTTTGGAGAAGACTTTTTGAAAGATTTCTGGAATTATTTTTTGGAATGTGAAAAAAAAATGACGAATGTAACTCGATACCTGCAACCATGGCATACCACCGTTCGCTCTAAAATGCCGCAAATCACCTTTTCAATAATACTAAACATAAATATAACTAAATTTTTTACCAAAATTAATTCTAAATCAGACTAAAAGAAATTCATAACTTAAAAAAACAAAGGGAGTAAATGGGAGAAAACCTATCTACAACGCCGCCATTCTACCTCGGCGACCGACCACCACTTTTTCCGACGAACCCAAACACTATTAAATCAGAACCTTTATACCTCTATATATATATATATATATCTCCAAGAGGACACCTTTATCCTTTTCTATGAATAATGGAGTGGGGAAGTAAATAAAGCGGTGCAAGAAGCAACTGCTTAAAATATATAAGATGTGAATTGGGCCTTACAAGTACGCAAGTAGATACGTGGATGGGACTATAATAATTTTGGATTTTTTATAAATATTTACTGTGTCTTTAAAATACACTAAATTTTAATATTTTAAAATATATTAGAAAATTTAATATATTACAATTAGTATATTTTAAAACAGAATATAAAATTCATTTTTTATAACATGATATATTTTAAAAAATAACCTTAACTTGTTATATTTCTGATTTGCACACGTGTAGCATTTGATAACGTATTAAATTAGATTGTACTTGAGCTGGACTACTTTATATGTGTACACTGAAGTTTTGACTGTTGTTTTACTGAGCATGTTAATAATTAATTATTTTTTATATTTAAATGACTGAAACTAATTAGGTATATAATTTTTAATTGTGATCAAAAGCTACACGTAACTAGTGGATTCTACAAATAGTACATGAAGTTACTATAATCAATGTAGTTTTAGCCTATCTTTAGAAGTGAGATTCTTTTTTTCTTTTTCATTTAGTTTTAACTATAAATTGAAGTGCCCTTTCTATTTAATCTTTCAACTGGTAACACCCTATAAACCTTAACAACTTCACTTAATTTATATATATATATATGTATATAAATTACATGACACTAACAACTTTTTAGAATAATACATGTTTATCTACATTCATTCAAAATAAATAAAAACTGTCATGATATTCCCTTCTCATTACACCTATTAAACTTACATTTACATATGCTTATATGTTCATCTATAAACTACAATCATAACAAGTTGTCACAAAAATAACAAATCAGAAAGGTAAACTATATCAAATTAAAGATATTATTATAAGAAAATAAATCCATTGAGATTCATAGTAACAAATGTGTTTATATGATATAACAATGTATTTATATGATATTATAACCACAAAATAAAGTGGATACTGACTTCGAAATTGCTATTAATCACTTCTTTCTTGGCCTTCTTGAATCCAATAGCGAGGAAGACAAAACTCATGTCAAAGCTTCATGTTAACTTTTTTTTTCCAACTTCCCACATGCATGATCTCAATTCTTGTTTGGAGAACGTAAATCTTATAGCAGTAAACCAATAATAGTGGAAAGGCCAACAACACTTGCTTTTTCATTTTGCTACTTGAGAAAATGTCTTGGACCGAGATTGAAAGTAGCTCTTCTCCTTATCTCATTATAAACAAATCGTGTTAATCCATTATTTCTCTAACGTAATACTCAAATAATCAAGACACACATATTTATATCATATATTGATCTATATAAGAAAAAATATTATTTTAAAAATATTTATTAATATTTTTTAAAATATCTATATTAAACATGTTTTATTAAATATTAACACATGATCCACTTTAGCACCTTAGGTAACCTTAATCACAAAAAATATAGGTTCTTATACTTAATATTCACATCCAAATAATAATTTCCGTATTTCAGATTTCTAAATTACAAACATGTCATACATGTATATTATTTATAAACATTTCAATAATCATTAAAAATATACAACATGAAAGCAAATTATAAATCTCACATTCCTACATTGAATCGTTATACAAAATAGATAACTATAAATCAAAAGTGATGTTTGAGTAGCATACATTCGCTTGATAAAATTATAAAAGAAAAATAAGAAGGTATGTTTGGAGTTACATTGCTCAATTAAAAACATTCCCCACTTTTGAATTTCTCTTTACTCGAGCTATAATACATTATTTACGGGATTCCAAAGAATAAGGTAACCACTTTCATAAATAAATTTAGCATTATCAAAAATATTTACTTATGGATTTATTTTTTACGAAAAAATTTGTAGATAATTTTCTACAATTTTTATCTATGAAAAAAATTCATAGATAATTATATACAAATCATATATGATTATGTAAGTAGACTTAGCATTTAGTTTAGTTAAGTGATAGTTCGATATTGAAATAAAAACTTATTCTACACTTTAAACAACAAGACTCAACACTTTAAAATTAAAAAAAAAAAAAAAACTTATTCTACACTTTCAATACTCCTAAGATATTCAAAATGCTTAGTTACAATATCCTCACTTAAATTGATACTTTAAAACTAAAATTTTGACTGAGTTCACAAGCCAAATAGACAACAATCCAATAAACCACAGTCTAACACTTTTATTAAATTCCTTACCTCAACAAAAGCAATTTCCATTTCAAGATGTACAGTTTTTGGTCAATCCAATAATTGTCCAGAAATCAACACAAACCATTATGAAAATTGCTCCTAAATCCTGATATTTCAAATATATTCCAAACTCAGAATTAAGTTTTATAACCTAAACCATTTTAAGAAAAACATACAAGATAATATACCTTACCTAGAAAATATTCGAACTCAAGAAATCACTAACTAAGAAGAGTAAAATAACTGCCAAAATTTTAAGGATCTAAAACAAACACAACAGAAAAATAACTAAATTTCAGGTAAATACTAAATTAATTTAAAGAATAATTTTTTTTCCAACTAATCAAACTAAAATTTAAGTCAAAAAATTTACAGAGAAATGAATTAAAAGGATTTTAAAGTAACAAGGCACTTACTCGGAAATAAAATTTGATTGAATAAGATTGACCGTTGCTTCACTAGCTTTTGCGGGTTATAATCTAATCGTAACAAAGATGAGAATTAGAAAGAACATTTTAAAAGGTTGAAGAAAAAGAAAATTAAAGGAAAATGTTTTAAACTGACTATAAAGGATAATTTTTTTTACCATATTTGTTGATATATTCATTTCTTTTGTATATATATATATATATATATATATATATATAGTAATATTTAATTAATTGATCTAATTATTGGACCTGATTAAGATAATGTTGATTTAGTTTAAGTTACTTATTATTATTATTATTAAACTCAATCCAATTTAATCCATTTATTTTAGATTGAATGACCCAATGACCTTTTATAGATGAATTAGTTAAGAGTGATAGATTTCCTTGTATTTTATTTTTTTTATTGGGTTATTTTAGTCCCCTTTTTCATTAAGAATACTCCAACCATCTCTTCGAGACATAAAGATCATGGATGTTTTATTTTTCTCAATAAAGTATTTTCCATATGCAAATAAGAACTAATTGACATAACATACACTTAAGAAACCTAACAATGTATACCAATTGAACCCCGTTAATAAATATTGTCAGCATATGTTCTATATACTGTTAATTAGTAAGAAAACACTAAATAACTTATAAATAGCTATTAAAAAACCACCAATTTTAATATCTATCTATAATGACTAGTTAACATTGTAAAATAAACTTTACACACCATCAATATATTCATGCTCATAAACCTATCCAAGTCTCCATCATACTTAGTAAAATCAAATATAAGCATGGTCACATTACAATTTCTTCTTTATGGTCTAATTTATTTCATCTTCAAATAAAAAAAAAAGCTTCTGAATAGCTATAGCTAGGCTTAGCAAAAAGGGAAAAGATTTGTTTATGGACAATAAAGGATTTTTTTTTTTTTTGCATTTTACTATTGGTGCTGTTTTTGCTAGAGAAAGTATGCCTGAATTATAGTATTTTTATATAAAATATGATCAAAATATTCTTAAAAAACTTATTATTCATAAAAAATTATTCTAAAAATAAATAAACTTAATGCATAAAATTATATTGTGATTAAATCTCACACATGCAAATAATTAATGCATGAAATTATATATAAAATTTACTAAAATTAATTGTATTTTATTCATGACGATTGATTCAAAATAATATTCATTTATAATTCAGTTATATGCATATTAAACAATTATAAATTTAACTAATGATTCTTCTTTGTAGGCATATTTTAGATATATAAACTTAATTATAACATTTATGAAAAAACTAATCATGATAGGATAAATTTCACGCATACATATATTAAATAACTATCTTTTATTAATATTATACTTTTAAGTTCATGCTTAATTTTTATATATAGTTTTATAACATATGTATATATATACACATAACTATAATATATATTTTAAATAGTTATATACAGTAGACTAAGCCTACTATAAATTATTGACGAAAATTTAACGACAAACTATGAAAAAAATATATACTATTTGTTAGATTGAGCAAAGGTTAACTATTAGGGCGTGACTCTGCAGCTTATATGTTATTTGGAAATTATAATTTTATGGTGAATGTGTTGTTTGTTAGATTGAGTGAAACTGAGAAGGGTATTGAACATGAGATGGTGGATGTGTGCTAAATATTTTAAAACATATCTATCATATTGTAATTATGGTAAAATCTATAACTAAACCAAACATTGTAACCAAAGTATTAAGTTTGTTAATTTAAAAACACATACAAGTTTATGTCATGTTTGATTATTTAAATTTTGTAAACTCCTATTAATTCATTTACAAGATCATTGTGACTTTAATATTTCAATTACTTCTTCTTAATGCAATTATAATACTGAAAAATGACAAATTACTAAAATAAACTACTTTTGCAAAGCCAAAAAAACAAAAAGGAGGTAATTTGAAAATGTTAGAGATGAAAAAGAGTCAAGCTATAGGAACTTATCAGATCGAAATCGTTTAAACTTTATTTCAATTACTATGTCCAATGTACATCAGACGGTAACAAGATAAAAAAATATTTGATCAAGCCAAATTATTTGGAATTTTTGTTCATCTCCAGAAACTAATTAACAGTCTTGTCTCATAAGGGTACTAGAAAAAGGGGATGGAGCAAGCTGAATCCCAGAAACAAAAATGGATAAAAAACTATAATTCAGAAACTAATTAGTAGAATATTTGTTAGACAAACTTCATAAGCACAGGATTTAAAGCAGTTTGCACATATGCTATCTCACACAAGGAAAAGAGGTTACAAAGGTTTGAAAGTGAACTTTGATTACAAATACTTTAATAATTTTTTGTAGTTTTATCCTTTCCCAAACCTTAGAATATCATAAACATGATTATAACTTTGATTACTGATACAACATGAAAGAACAGAATTCCCTAATTGCCTACTCCATATGGGCTAACAAACAGCACAAATATAAAGAATTCTTAAAAAGAAACTTGGTACTTAGAACATAATTCTTCCATCAAATCCAAAGCAGACATGGATTTTATTCTTCCTAGCTAGCCTGATTCACTTCTCGATTATAGAGTTAATGCATGACGAACAAATGATAAATCATCACATTCACTTTAAACTGATATCTGCTGTTGCAGAACTGTTCAAAGAGACTATTGGTTTGTTGTGTATTTCAGGCAAAACATGAAACCAAAATACAAAATAATCAATTTCAAGGCTGCATGATATTTAAAGGATCATCTTAGTTTTCCCTCTCAGCTTTACAGTTTTCAGTGTTACTACACGATTTAATAGTTATAAAACATTCATGGTACAAACAAGGCAAAAGTTAGATATTTTTTCGTGTAATGAATGGTGCTTTTTCTACCTTACTAAATCATTTTTGTTTCTCATTCCTTCCTTCTCTCCGTTCAATATATATAGCGGTAAAGAATAAAACTAAAACTTATACCTTACAAAATGATTAATGCTTACAAAAAAAAAAGTCAAATGGTTCATTACCTGAGTGATTAGTGCTTCAAGTCCACTAATCCGCAGATATTGGCAACATAAACCAACTTCTGTGCTAATGGAATTCAAGTCCAAAGTACTGATAACAAAAATACTCTCAACTGAAAACGAAAGGAAATAAAGTTAAAGAAAAAACAAAAATATATTTAATAACATATATAAGGGAAAGAACACATCTTACCATATTCAGGTACCTGCCTGATTAATGCACTCTCCACAGGCTTTTCTTTTGCCAAAAATTAAGACTACAAACAAAATGGCATGTTTTTTCCAAGAGACAGATCGAAGATATATATGCTGCATCTCATTAATTCTCTGACCCTATTGTGTACCAAAATTGAGGGTGAAAAAATATCTACACTGTCGGCAAGGAGTAAAACCAAGGGTTTGGTGAAACTTCATCCAAAGAGAGTTTTCAGTTAAAGTATGAATAGTAATAGAAAGACAGGAACAAGGTGTACCTCGAAGGCCTCCATTTGGATTTTGTGCTTTACATCATCAAGGAAAAAGTACCATAAAAAGTCACGCTTTTGAATATAACAAATAAATGGAATAAAACACAAGTAGTTAAGATGAGATTATGGCACTTGAAACAGACAAGGATAATCATGAACTGCATAAAACATAAATAGATAAGTCCGCTCACGCTTACCACCAAAACCTGATCTCCAAGAACCATCAAACTATATACACTTTCTTTTTGTTTTAATCCTTCATTATTTATCAAACAAGTGCACTTAACACAAAAAGAAGGATTAGCTTGGAGAATGAGACAAGTTTATACCATAAAGAGAATGAAAATATTTCACTTAACGTGAGTGAAAATTAAAATCAGAGAATGAAAGTTAAGAGAGGGTTACACTGAGGAGTTGCTCCAAGAATCAGAAAAAGAACAAGTTAAGAAGAGATGGAAGAAAACACACCAAAAAAAAAAGAAGAAACTGACAGAAAGAGAAGTGAGCACACACCCGCAATTGTATGCTCTCATACAATCACTATCAGCATGTGCTCACTCTCTTCTGTCAGCCTCTATGGTGTGTTGCCTCTGTGAGATACTTAACATTATTGCATTAATTTCTTGTGAGGCTTTGTTTTCATCATCAAATGCAGACATCCATGTTGACATGGTCTCTCTGATGAGTGAGTCAAAAGTCTGAACTCTAAAACCTCATAACCTCCCATTTTTGGCATAGTGTTGTCCTCTATCTTGATCTCTATATATATATGCAGCAGCACAATCAGCCACCCAACAAGATTAGGGTTCTTTAATTTTTCTTCTCTTGCTTTATGTCTCTATCCCTCATTTCCTTTCCTCTAACCACCAACAACCAGTTTTATTTTATTTGAAAAAAAGAAGACTTTGAGAATTTTTTTTGTTTTTAAAAGAAAAGTTTTTGACTTGCTGTTCAAACGTACAGTAAGGTATATGATGGTGATTATGTAGGGACTATGGGGTGTGTCGTTTGGGTGCTCATGATGGGACTGCGTCACCAATGAAATGTACATCACTAAAGTCTTTAACTCACCAGTGTCTGCTCCTGTTCTGACTTAACTTTTTCTGATATAGGGTTTAGGATTCAGATCAAAATGAGTTTTCACTACAAAGTGTTATAATTAAGGGAAAACACGTTATAAAGATAATTAAGATGTGTGAAATTGGAATTCAAATAAACAAAAAATATTATGATAAATTTAATGATTTAAATAGAAATTGGGTATAGTTGTATTATCAATCTAGTTTGAACTTATTTAACTAGTAGGTTAAATGAATTGGACTATTCTTAACTTACTGTTATCAAGTTTCTAAATTTTTTAATGGAATAAAGTAGATAAGAAAAAAGTAAAATTGATTTGTTAGAGAGAAATAAGTAAAGGATAAATAGAAATAAAGTTTGTTTGACTTAAAAATAGAATAAAAATAGAGGTTATTTAATTAAATAAAAATAAAATCAAACTTAACTTTTCGAAAGTAATTCATTTTGAAAACAATATCATTATTAATAATATTAGTTTTCATTATTTTTAGTATCGACATTAGTTTCCATTAAAGGAAAAATTATTGTAGTTGTTTTTATTTACACTATTATTAACGTGGACTGATATAAAAAACTTGGATAGATAAAAAAAAAACATGAAACTGCAAACGAACTAACTCAATAATCGAATTATGCTTTCATAATGTTATATTAAGTCTGCTTGCTTAATTTATTTAAGAAAGGAAAAGTTTTTTTAACAAAATAATTTATTATAAATTTAATATATTTGCATAAATTTACTTAAAAAGCTATAAGCGATAAAAAATAGTTTTTTTAAGTAATTCGGAGTTGTTCATAATAAAAAAAAAAAACATATGCAATAAAAACAAAGAAATATGTGACTTTGTTAGACAAAATCCTTCTCAAAGTTTTTTAAGCTCTTGTGCTTATTGTTTTAGTCTCTCATTTCAGTTTTCTTTTTCTCTTATCGTTACTCAATCTTATTTTTCTCACTTTTAATTAAAAAATATGTTGTTTTAAAATGATAGAAAAAAAATCAAATTTTATTTATATAAGAATCGTTGTCTTTTTCTTTTCTCTTTCTCTCTTCTTCTGTATTTCCAAACAAACCGTTAAAATTACTTATGTTTTTGGTGTTGCTTTTATTAAAAAATATAAAAAAAATATGATTGAATTGCAAAGTAGAATAATTTGGTCTGGTCCTTATGTTGTTTTGATGAATGATGAGGCATTATATGCTTGAGTGCATGAATTTAGCTTTTCCTTCATAATCTCTGCCTGGGGTCAAACTTGTCAGTTGTCAGCCACAAATTAACACCACACAGAAAAAACAATAAAGAACTTCCACACTCTAATCAATAATCACCTTCTAACTTCAAAAACTTCACTGATGTTATATTAATAAAATATATTATATTAAACTTATAATTTTTCATCATTTTAAAATTAATATAAATATAATAAAGTACTTACACACAAAATATCTGTGAGAAAAAACGTATAAGCCTTGAGGACATGGTAGGTGGAGAATAGTATTCTACCGTCAACAGTGGTCAATATATGGTACAAATGACCACTATTCATAAGTTATATGATATATGAACAATAAATAGATTTATTTGAATAAATAAAATTTGAAAATTTTATTTGTATAAAAAATAATTATTTGAAAAAAATAATTTGTCGTCATGTTATTATATATAAAATAAGGAATCAAATTATTCTAATAATTATTTATTTATTTTTTATTATCTTAACTCATTTTTCTTCTAAAAGTCTGGGTTACTTTTTAGAACTATCATAAAAATATGAAGGGTTAGATCAAAAGGTTTCTTTTATACATAATAATAACAATGATTTAAAAAGAGGATTTTAACTCGTTAAAATAAGACTTAAATTTAACATGTTCGCTTTTTTATCCTTAATTTTGCTATCTTGGTTGTAGAATAAACACATTTAGTTTTTCTGTTTTAGAAAACTTATAATCCTGATGTAATCTTAAATTGTTAATATAATTTTTTTAATGAAATCGTTTAGCTACCATTTTCATTGTATAATCATGTTTAAATAATTAAAAAAAATAAGAATGAAAAAGAACAAAACGTAGATCAAATAAAAAGTAAACTAAAATGGTAAAAATAAAATAAAGTAGACAGAGAAAAATTGTAAAAATAAAGAAATAATGTAACCAAAATTATAATATATTTCTTGCGTACCTATCAAATCAATGTGTTAAATCATTGATTTTGGCAAGTTGAACATCTTTAAGATAAATGTATATCCGCTTAAATCTTTATACGTGTAATCCATGAATCGCAGCTCACAAACCAGACAGTTTAATCTGTGCTCATATTCTTCTTAGTCTTCGTTTTTTTAAAGTCTTAAAAAATCAAATTTAAACCCAATCATTATTTTTAATTCTTATTTACTAAGCTCTTATTGTTAAAATATTATTATTATCAAAACAAATCAAATTAGTAAAATATCAGAGATAATCAAGAGAATATCATAGAATATCGATAAAAATATAAGAGAGATAATCAAAGAAGTATCAAAGAATATTATTATAATATCAAAGATAATAAAGGGAGAGAGATAATCAAGGGAGTATCAAAGAATATCAGTAGAATATCAAAGAAAAATAGAGTATAAGAAAATATCAGTAAAATATCAAAAAATAATATCAAATGTATTTATTTAGAATAATTTTCATATTTAGTTTCTTAGAATTTTATATTAAGTAAGCTATTATAAATAAAGAGATACACATTTAATAAAAAAACCAAACATTGTTCCATGTTATTATATTCTTTGTTCTTTCTTGTTCATAGTTATCATATATAGTTATCATATCCTTGTCCAACCTTTCTTAACCATCGATACCATCGCAAGACTTACCTCATTCACTAAAAGAAAATATTTTTTTCTTATTTTAATTATTTTAATTTTTATTATTAATGATGGTTGAATCCCTCGTAAATAGATATGGATATTTTGAAAGAGTCAACCTATTCCAATCTTATTTTTGAGGTAGTGGGAAACGGAAAGAGTCAACCACTATACCACCTTTTCATGGGAGGAAATATGGAGTATGAATAGACATTGAACAATGTTTTAGGTCAGCAATGAAATCAAACAACAAATGCAACTTACATTATATTTATTTTTATAATAACTGAGGCACTAAAAGAATCTCTCACACACCCATTGACAAATTTCTTGATTCGTGTATAGTGCAGCACTTCACTTTGGTCTTGAATTGGGATCCAAGCATTCCAGTCTTTGACCTATTTGATTGATGCACCAATGTGGCAGACATCCTCTAAATCAAAGGAAACAAGCAAACCCTATTTCAGAATGCATGTGGTGGACAAGGACTACAGAGATATATAGGTACATTGTATTACAAAACAAAAGAAAAAAATATTATTATAACTACTACTACAAGAAGTCAATTATTCACAAATTAGGAAAGTAAAGCAACGTCACAGTTAATTAACATAAATTATACAAATTTTTAATATGTATCAAAAAATAATTAGAACATTGATTATCATTTCATTATTTTCTACAATAAGGAGTGATTACCTCTTATTGAAACATGGAAAGAACCAGAATGAAAAATGGAGAGGGAATATAAAAAATATATAATCCCTATATATACACAACAAAATTAATAATATAAATTTTTATAATTGCATATTTTAAAATATAAATTTATTATCAATTATTAAATATATATATATATATATATATATATATATATATATATATATATATATATATATAAACGAGTGATAAACTAAATATTATTTTAAAAATATAAATGCCAATCAAATTAAACGATATATTGTGAGAATTATTGCTATGATTGCTTCCGTCTCTTAATTGTTTCACTAAAATTTGCAAACAATGTATATGAACACATATAAACTTTAGGATATAAAATATAATATTTATTAGAGTGTCTTAAATTTCAAGTTCTTAATCCTTAATCGATTTAGGAGCATGTATAATGAGTAAAAAAATAACAGATTATATTTATTTTTCAAATAAATTATAATAAAAATGAATATAATGTGAATTTTAATAAAATACTTTAATTGCCAATGCCATTATTTATAAAACTTAAAATAGTAAATAGAAAATAAAATATTAGAAAAAATACACTGAACTTGCGTATTTCTAAAAGATAAAAGAATATAAATATTTCACAATGAAGACTATAAAACATAAAGAAAGAAAAACATTATTATCTTATTATAAAGACAAAAATTCGTTATAAAGATACACACTATTTTAGAATGCTATTTAATCACACAGATATAATCAAACTATATATATTAACTCTAAAATAATGTGCTATTTTTTGTTTTATGTTGGATAAATATTCTATTGCTGTTTCTTAATTCTTTGCATGTCATAGTGCATTCATATGTTTATTATGGGATGGTTCTTTAATGGGTTTATAGTCACTTATTAATCACAGTGGATATCCACAGGGCTCAGTGCTACTTCCACAAAAATTGAGGACACAAAAAGTTATAAACATGTCTGTGCTACCAAGTCAACTCCCATTTTCCAATTTCAATTAAATTTTCATATTTTAAGAGATAAATATTCAATGTGTGTGGGCATCTATATCTTCTCGTACAATCCTTAGAAATAATTAAAATTTAAATTTACGTGAAAAATAGTAATATATATTTCTACGTAAGAGTAAATATTGTTGTTGCTAGAAAGAAAATGTGGTAGAGTGAAGTTGTTTCTGTAGGAAAATTATAACTTGATATTTAAGTTTATTTATTATTGATCGTCCTTTGTTTTTTAGAAACCTACTCGATCGGTGTATTGTTCATGAGTTATAATAAATATATAACTCAAAGAAGAAAAGTCTTGCTACTCATGAAGAAAAGTGTTGAAAACTTTTGATATTGGAAAATGATAATAAAAAAATCATTTTATATTATGAGGATGTGCATGAACCAATTTGTCAAAAAGAAAAACTAGAGGAGAACAATGACAATGTAAAGAGCTTCGAAATCAAAATCTACTAGTTAAGATATGGAAATATATTCATCAAAAACTTCTTCAAGAGTATATCAAAAACTTATATTGTTGTGTATGAGTTGTGATTGTTGATTCAAGAAGCAATGAGCAAAGCCTACCTAGTTAAGCAATTAGTAAAATTATAGTACCTTCAAGAAAATTTGATTAAATATTTGAATACCTTATCAATGTATTGTGAATCAAAGACAAAATAAAAAACATCTGACAAGTAGCAATCCTCTTATTTTTCTCATTTATTTATTTGAGAGTTGAGACATTTTAATGGCCACTTTTAGTAATATTGTAAAAAAAGTTCAATATAACTCAATATAGATTTTGTTACAAATAATTTGCTGAATGAATAGCCAATTGTAGAGCAAAAGCTTAAACAAAAAATTCAAAGCTAATGCTAAAAGTAAACGAAGAATTAGGACTCACAAAGTTTATCTAAATCGTTCACTAGACTAAGTTGCTGTTACTCCAGTAAATTAGGCAACAAGAAATTCGATTTTAAAATTGTAAAACAAGAACAGTCAATTATAAGAAAAATATAGAACAAAAACGTTTTTTAAAACGTATAAAAAGAATTTCAGCAGAAAAGATTAGGTCACATTAAAAAATATATAAAAATCCTTGTGAAACATCATGAATAGACTCATCGTCCAATTGACACAAAAAATAAATTTCAAACACTCAACAAAATAATTTTTAAATTTTATACGGGCAGGAGGGCTATGAGAATAATGGAAGGTGGAGGATTATAAGGGTAGGAGGGTGTAAAATGAGAATTAAATTAGAAAAAAATTCCAATTTATATTTTAACGTACGTCATTTATTTTTAATAAATATTAAAATATAAAATTGAATATAATAATAAAAAAAATAAAATAGATTAAATGTATAAGAGAATAAGATTAAGATACTTTTTTTTTATAGATTATTTATAAAGGGAGAACAGAAATTAATTGTTTTTACTAATGTCTCACTTATTTTATTTCATTTATGATGACTGTTTTACTCCGTGTGACTCTTTCAAGAAGCTTTGGTGGTAGGTGAAAAAGGTACAAATAATAGGAAAAATAGAATTTCTTTTGTTTTAATGGCTGCTACACATGTTTTCGAAACATCCATTTCCGATCAGAGGTTTCTGGAACTCACATTATAAAAAAGAGCATGTATTGAAAAAATAGTCCTTTAGAACTTTGGATAGAACATTCCACGATAACGAAAGTAGTGCTTAGGAATGAGTGTTCCACAAAATTTTAAAATAACCTTTATGAACCAAGCGCACATTTGAAACTGCGTTTTACATTAGTGAATCTTGAATGAAAACATATAATCTTGAAAGACTCAAAGGCATTTTTCTCTTTTTCAATTATTTTTCCTATAAATACAACTTCAATGGAGAACTGTTAGCTAAAAAAAAGGTGCTTTTATTTCATGAGTCCACAACACAGCACATGAGCAAGGGGTGGTGATGACTAGGTGTGGGAGCAAGGGGGTGAGGCAGTTTTGTCTTTTACACACTCCCAAGAAGGTGCATAAGGAAACTATGGGTGTAAAAAGCAATTCCTTCAGTAACTAAGGAGATCCATATCCACGATCCATTAACTTTGGGCTACATGATTTCTCATAAAGCCCAGCCCAGTTTTGGCGAGTCCATAAACGTTGCTGTCTGTGACTGAAACGGAGGTTTAGTTATCGTGTGTATTCACTCGCATAGCATGGCCTATGCTGCAGCGAAATCTGACAAAATCCACACCGATGTTCTCACCAAAGCTAGGGAAGATTGTTACAAGGTCTCTTCTTTTCCTTTTCAGGCAAATGGGTTTCTGCAATTTCTCTCTCCCTCTCTCTTCTCTCTCTCACACGTTGAATTGTTTATGTGTTTTTGAACAAGGCTCGTGATGCTTTCTATGCCTGCTTGGAAAAGGAATCTGACAAGAAGCCCACAGAGACTGCATCTGTGGGCTTCCTGTACCCCCTAGAATGCAAACAACGCAGGAATGAATACGTCAAACAGTGTCGATCTTCCTGGGTAACATAGCCCCTTCTTCAATTTTGATGCTGTATTGGTAAAAATGGATGCTTTTCTGAATTGGGTATGTTAATCGTGTGCCAGGTGAAACATTTCGATAGGCAATACTGCCAGAACAAAAGGGTCCAGACACTTTTGGATGACAAAGGGTCCACCAGAGGTTTGTTGATGCCCCCACCTTTACACTTTCAAAACCCACTACTTAATTTTGATCAATTATTCACCTAGAAGTAGTAGTTATAATGGGTCATGTTGATTTCCCTGATAGCTTATGCATGATTCTTTGGGTGTATATTCCTTGTGTGATAAAGGATTTCTATACATGTCTGTGTTTGCTGTGTTGAGTTCTTACTGTTGGTTCTGGCTTGAATGAATTTCCTTCTCTTTTTTGGTATCAATTAGTGGTTGGAACAAGTAACTGTATCTAGGAGTTACAAGTCTTGGTGTCATTTGCACTTGAGTGGAGAATACTCTCATGGTTTATTCATGTTGGCAGGGGTGTAAAACTGTACGGATCACCTTGCCCTTGTCTAAAAGAAGTATTTTCAGTTCTTGAGGGATGCTCAAGCTGTTGGTTTGACAGTTCGTTATTTGAGAAATTTATAGTTCCCTCGCCTTGGCATGGTTTATATTGTAAAATTATTGTAAAAGTTTATGGCTAATTTGGTATCTATGCTGCATTGGTCAAAACTCAAAAGAATAAATGAAATGACAGACATCTGGTTTATTCTTTTCTGCAAAATTGTTCATAGTCACTTTTTTGCTCTGGCTTTAAATAAAATATGCATTTAAAATGGTAAATGGAGAACCCAAGGATCCTTTTGGGGCTTTTACACTATAGTGGGTCATATGAATGCGTTCAATATGTGTACCTTTTTTCAGTAATTTGGCACTGGACATGTAAAAATGAAGAATTTATCATTATATCCTCTTTTCTCTTTTTTAATTCAAAAAGACATGGGTAAGTGATCAAATTCACACACCGGTATTTTATAATGTCTGTAATCCAAAATTTAACCCTTTTAAGGATTGTTTCCTATTACATATTCATAGAGCTATAGTTGTATTCATATAGGGTGTGAGAGATACACTCATGGAGTATTAGAAGTGTGCTTGTGTAAAAATTGTAGCTGAGGTTCAGTCAGAGAAATGTGGTTGTGTCCATACTCACAAAAAGTGTAGTTGCGTCCTCAAGAGTGACTGTAATTACATGCATCGTTGATATTACATCAAAGATTTGTCTATAGGAGCGTGACTTTACCCATATTGGTGTAAGTGAATCTAATATAGAAATTGCATTATAATTTCTATGAAATTTTGAAGTTTCCTTTAAAAGCACCTTATTTTTCAATACTAAAGTTGTTCTATAACACTCATGTATTAAACTGCATTTAACTACATATTATAGTAGAGCCAAGTTGATAAAATTACAAGTCATAAGAAAGAATGAAACTAGACTACATGCCACAAACCAACATACATAAAAAAACACATAATTCAATGATTTTAATATCTAGTAGAAGTTAAATTTATCCTAACGTATATCAACATCTCTTACATTCTATTATTCCAATATCCTCTCCATAAGACATTCTTCGTGTGCCCTCAAACTCACAAAAAATCTTTGGTGTTCTGGTTATTTCTCCTTTAAAATCTCTTTTTGAAGGATTTGGTTGCATTGGTGATTTGTCTACTATTTTTCCAAAATCAGTCATCATGACATCCATTTTGTTATCAAAACTTTCAATAGATCTAGTAGTTAATTGAGTAATGTGTTGGCATGTTCTCTCCTTGCTGAACTATTTCCATTAAATGGAGGTGAATTATCCTGTTGTGGCCAATCTTCATCATTAGCTTGATTCACACCAATTTCCTCATTTCCACCTACATCTTGTGCACTATCTACCCTCACAATCATCTTCATGTTCTCTGCCAATTTGAACTTTTAAAATTCTTTGTTAATCTTGAGAATCAAAGGATCTAAGTTAACCAAATAAATACTAATAAAAAACATATGATAATATTAACTATTACTAAAGCTGGTATAAATTAATTGTTGCAGATTCCTTTTATGAGTGATCTCAAATTGGAATTTTGAGTATGCAGCTGTGTTAAATACTATTTAAAAATATATTATTAATTGAAAACTCTTGGAAAAAGAAATTCTCAACATTCAAATTAAGTTAAAACTTTTTGGCTAAGTCTCTTAGTTACACTCCTACCTTTAAAATCTCTTTTCGAATGAATTGGTTGTACTGGTAATTTGTCTACCCCTTTCCAAAATCAATCATCATCACATCCATTTTATCATGAAAACTTTCAACAAATCTAATAGTTAATTGAGTAATGTGTTGACTTTTAGGAGGTGACTATTAGAAGCATGTTCACTCCTTACTGAACTATTTCCATTGGACGAAGGTGCATTATCATGTTGTCACTAATCTTCATCATCAACTTCATTCTCACCAATTTCATCCAAATAGTAGTTGTAACCTTTTAAACTCTTTAAATTCTTTGTTCAGAATATTGTCAGCTATGGGATGCTTCTGTAAGTAAAAAAAAAAATTACTCTTTTAATAAAATTAATGATAACAAAACAATGCACTTAATTAGAATATTAAATATCTCTAAAAATACCCAGATAAAACTTTTCTGCTAATAAAATTATGACAAAATAAAAGTATTCTTTTAATACTTTTTTAGGTTTTAAAAGTTACAAAATTATAAGATTAGGAACAAAAACATCGTAAAGAGGAATTTTAAGAGAATGAGTATATTATAATAAAAGTTAATGCGATCAACAAAGTACATATGATCGGTTGATCCAAATCTCGGAGAATCAAATTATCATAGTTAACCAAATAAATATTAATAAAAAACAACTAGACATGATATGTTAACTATTATTTAAGCTGGTATAAATTGATAGCTGAAGATTTATTTTGTGAGTGATCTCAAATTAGAATCTTGAGTATACAGCTGTTAAATACCGTTTAAAAAATATATTATTAATCAAAAACTTAAAAAAAAAAAAAAGTCTCATCTTCAAACTCTGTTAAAATTTCTGTCATAGATAATAAATAAGCAATTCCTGTGTCATTGTTAACAAAAGATATTTAGTTGATTTCTTAACTAGCATCTTTAAGATATTATTTAATAAGACCATTAATGAAAATTCAGCATAATTAATTGAAATTTATTAGTTGTGTTTCATAGAAAAGGGTGTATTAACGTGGAAGCCATACCCAGTCTGAAATATTAAACTAAGTTTATTTGTTGTAGGTGGGTGTTTGGGGATAAAATTAGTTGGTGCCCACTATGAAAGTCCAGTTTGTTTAAGATACCTGCCTTTGGTAGAATAAACCTACACACAATAATTGGATAAACATCAGAACACACAAAAATGCACTAAAAAGAAATAATAGAGCACAAGAAATTTTGTCATATACTATTCATTGCCTTTCAGGGCATCTACATCATATTCAATAATACTAAACATCATGTCTCCAAGATTCACCCTCATTCAAGATCTATTGTCATATACCATTTCTTCTATTGGACGTTTTTCTTCTCTCTTTCTGCCTAAAACCTTTTTCTATATAAAATTCAGTCAAATATTCGCAAACTGATTTTATTTTATTCAATGGTAACGATTGTTAGACCACTTTTTCTTAGTTTTTAGATGTAGCTGTGTACTTTTTTGAGTCGTGGATTTTCACCCACGAGTATATCTTTGGATTTTTGTTCAACTACTCATATATAGCTCCCATTCGAAAATGATTTTATTTGAAAAGAACAGTTACCTTTTTCTTCTGAAAATGAAACTACTTTTTTTTTCATTTTTAAATATAAAAATACTCGATTAATTATTCGCAATGTTTCATTTCCTTCAATATTCAAGCATAACTTAATATCCCCTCGTATCTAACTGTTGTATTATGCGCTTGTTATTAGTGTTTTTCATTTTCAAAACTGCGGGGAATTGAGATGAACGTAATAGTTAAAACATATATAAAAAAATGATGGGATAATAGAGCTATTATGATGAAATTACCAATGTATAAGATGAGGCACTAAGCTATAGACGCCAATAGGCAACTATGCAGGATAATTAATATTAGCCTCAGCAGTACCGGTGATACAAATTTCACTTTATTTTTTATTTTTTTTAAAATTACTTTTACATATCTCAAAAGTGATTAAATCAAATTAAGTCAAAAGCTTAACTTTACGGTGATATAAATTATTCAAATCTTTGGTCACTGACTTAATTGATATAAACCTAATTCGTGACGTGGCCACGTTTTGATTGTCAAAAAAAATATATATATAAATGACTTTACATTGAAATATAACAAAATGTTTGCCAATCCTTTTACAAAAAAGTAGCTCGTTTGATCCGTGACTGTTCTGCTCTAAATATTAGTTAACAATATGTGGACTCAAATGAAAATCATATAACGATGCCTTCGAGCAAACGATAAAAAGGTGAGTACATTACAATAGTTGTTAATTATCCTGTCTCTTTTCGTTTTTTTATTAAATAAGACAGTATTTAAAACTTTAGTCTTTTTCCTTTGGATGCAAAAGATAAGGTAAATGCAGGAAAGTGGGATGAAAAAGAAAAGAGAAAGTAGCATAGGTGTTAAAAAAAATGAACAAACAGGTTGCGAAATAAATAAAGTAAAAGAAAAAGAGGCGAAAAAAAAACAAAAGAAATGAGATAGGATAGGATTGGAAAGTGAAGAAGCAAGAAAGTTAGTACGAAAGTGAAGTTAAAAACGACGTCGTGAAGGACATGCTTTCCTAGACTTTAGAAAACCACGTCATTTGGTTTGTTCAGGTTGTTCTTGATTTGGTTGAGGTTGTCACGTCGTTTGGTGTAGTGTTTGAGGTCAAAGTCAAAGATCAGGACTTGGAGACGGAGGCGGCGTCTTTGACGAGGCCGTTGCTGAGAGTGGAAGAGTGGAGGGTGAGCGCGGACATTCCGGGAGAGGAGGGCCCATCACCGTTGATGAAAGGATTCCTGGTGTGACACGTGGCTTTGGAGATGGCTGTGGCCAGAGAAATGGGCATAAGGCAGAGACCTTTCCCCTGCAGGTACTGCATGGCGGACCCCATGTCTTCCTCCATCAGCTTCGCCACCTGTTGCTCCGTCGTGGCTATGCTGTCGTTTGAGTTACCGTTGGCGTTGTTGCGTTTTGGTTGAGCGCAGTCACCGCCTCCCTGCAGTGCAAAGCAAACAACGACACCATGTGACAGCGTTAGTTAGAATAGGGTTCAGAGAAAGAGAGAAAAAAGAGGAATCTGCGAAAGTGGCCACGCGTGCTGCTTTTGGATTGTCGTTTTGTGGTGATTGATTGATGGATGGATAATAAGCCAAAGGCCAACACAAAAAGACTACTCACTCCGACAATATTTTATGGGTGCTGTCTCTGCCATTCTATTTCTTCTTATGGAATTCCTCCCATGTTTTTTTTATTATCTTCCTCATTTTCTTGTTTCCTCTTTTTTATTTAACAATCCCCGAATTCATAAATTGAAGGGGAAATGAGAAAAAAAAAACAATCTTTTTAATCATGGTATTAGTAGTCTACCTCCGAAGATATATCAGCAACAAGGGGTGCCACAGCGGCTGCACCTCCCAGTCTGCTCATGCTTAAAACCTGTAATCCAATTAATTAATTATGCAGGCATCATAAAAATTTGAAAAAACTGAAGGCAGAGACAGCAGCTTCTATTTTATGATCAGAGTTCCATACCTAAACTCATTACTTTCAATAATAAATTTAAGATAAGTGTTAAACTCAAATATTTCATAAGACTGATATACTTTCTATTTTTCAACTTCCCACCACTTACTTTCAAAGTAAATTACTTTTACCTTTTTACATTTTGTTATTTTAATTATATTTAATAAACATAACAGTGATTTTTTTTTCTTTCTTTAAATTTTGTTGAGTGAGGATAAAAATAATTCCTCAACACTAAAAAAAATTTTAATGAAAGAAAAAATTAGTAAAATAAAAAATTATATAAGAAAAAGTTAGTCGATGAATAGTATCTGGACAGTAACTCACTCAACATCCGGCTAACTTATTTTGTAAAGTTGTATACATGTTAAAACATTGATTTAATTATATTATCGCTTCACTTTATTAACTTTTTCTGTTTCCTTCTATTAAGATATCAATATAAAGAAAAACAATGAAATATATTAAATCCATTGAAATAAAAATAATAAAATGTGGAAACAGAGGGGATCTGACCTTGACTTGGAGCTGTAGGAACTTGACATAATCGATGATCTCATCCAACATTGAGGCCTTATCAGTCTGTCAATTCATGAGAATAGCACATATTTTAATTAATAAGGGAAACTATATTTACTTGTGTAATTTACATTTGATATTTTTTCAAAGTAAAGTGACATAGATATGAAATAAGGAAAATAATTAAGATGTTGGTATGATAAAAAAAAATCAGAGAAAAGGGATTGTACTGTAAAAAGACATTGCACGACTCTTTTTACCAAGGATTGATCCTTGCATTTTTGTATGGTGCAATGGTGCATATACAGTAATATTATTATATAATGTTCACGTCTTGCGTCTAGTCTTATCATTCTTCACAGTTAACAACAATTCTTCAAATCCCACTTGTTGCAGGTACCAAACCTTAGTGCTCTCCAGCTTCATATTTCAGGCACGCACGGAAAGATTTATATATAATGGGAATGATGTTAACGGACGATTATTCATTATACTCCAATTAATCCACAAAAGACCACAACATAGTTAAGTTTAACATTATTTCAACCAATCAACAAACGATAACAACACAATTACTGATGTTTACCTTGTTGGCGTTGGGAACTAGTTCCTGCAGGGCCTTCATTCGCTCTGCGATTCTCTCCCTCCGTAACTGTCACACACAACAAAATTCCCAACCCAGCTTCAGAACAACAAAAGCAAGACAATGACCGTATATCTTTACCAATCAAATCAAACGTCAAAAGATGAAATCCAAAGCGATTCTCTCCTATTCCGGCGTTTCCACGGATTTGTTTTTCAATTTTACGAAAACGAAAACAGAAAAAATGTAATGCTACTTGTGAAAAGTGTATGGTTAACAGTAATAAGCCACAATGCAGAGAAACGTACCCTTTCGGCGATGCTGTGTGGGTCCGTGGCTTGACCTCTCCTCGCCCTAACCCTCTGCTTCGGCTGACCGGAACCACCACTCGCCGGAGCCGAAGCTCCGAAACTCTGCCCCTTCAAATTCCAAGCACAAACAAAATCAGAATTGGTTCACAACATAATAAAATCAGTTTTATTTAATTTTATTATTAACAATAAAAAAAAAAAAAAAAAAAAAAGACAATGAAGCAGAAAGTGAGGGTAATAATGGGAGGAGAAAAAGGTTTGGGGTTAAATGAAGGAACTAACCGGAGTGGGAGATTTGAAGGAGGGGGCATGAACGACGTCGTTTAGCGAGGACACGGGCATCTGGAGGAGGGGGGAATTGGCAGCGGCGGCGGCGGCGGCGGCGGAGGAGGAGAGGAGGAGATGGTGGTGTTGGAGCATTAGAGCGGAGGCTTTGTCATCGGTGATGTGGTGGTTGCGAAACTTGGAGGCCAAGTTGGCTTGTTGAAGGTCGTAGGGGAAAACGACGTTATTATCCGGCGTCGTTTCATCTGAATTAGGGTCCCACAAAGGGTTGGGTTTGGGGTCTAGTGTCCATGGAGAAGAAGGAAGGTTGGAGAGCATTTGTTTGAGGAAATCGTCGTTGGAAGTTGCGTCAAACTGGATCTGTTGCTGATTGTTACTGCTACTGTTGTTGTTGTTGTTAAAGAGAGAGTTATCGTTAGGACCCTGCATTTCTCTACTACGAGGTTGTTGCATGAGATGAGAGTTATAAGCTTAGAGCACAAAGACAGAAGAAAAACAGAAGAGAAGAGAAGAGGGTCTGAAGTTTGAAGAACAGAAGAGTGAGTGGTACCTTATAAATACGTACCTCACCACAAGCTATACTCGTATTATACATTACTTGCATTTTCCTTTTTATTTCTCATTTCTCCTCAAACCGTCCCTTCACATCTCCAATACTCTTGCCAAGTGTCGCGCTTCAGTTGCGACTTGCCCATCAAGTTTCTTAATATCTCTAATTTCCTTATTTTAATTTTTATCTTTTTCTTTAAAACTTTAACGTTACTAACATAATACATATAAATAATATAACTATAGTAAAATACTTTATCTCTGTTGTTTCCTATCTGAATAAGAGTTGAAGTCGTCATTTTTTGTTAAATAACACAACGTGTTTTAGAAACGGTTACACGCGTCCAAGGTTCCACTTTTTCTCAGACAAAAATAATAATACAAGATAGTGATAGACGTGAGTTAACGTCGTTTTTAATAAAATAAAAATATCAATATTCAAATATTATATATATATATATATATATGAAAAAAGTATTATAATGTAACTTTTTCGGAAAAATTGGTTCAAGCTTTCTTCACATTGACCATGATTACAAGTTAACAAAAATTAGATGAGCCTTATCAAAATTATTAGAGGAATCTAAATTATACTTAGTTGCAAATTTTATACATAATTCATTCTAACATAATCCAAATAAGCAGAGTGATGATCAATTTTTTGGTTCCAGATAGGATAATGTAAGCTTATACATTTCAAGGGAAACATTGCGTTTTCGACTTTCATCTAATAAGAAATCTTGCTTTGAGTTTCACTTCGTTATAATAACATGGCATTTACAAATTTGAGAGAAGTCAATTTTTTATCAAAATTTAGCATTTTTTTTATGAAAATTGATCAAAGAATTCATTAGGTTTAATTTGTGAGTTGTCACATATAAATGTGTTACATTTTTTTTGCTTGCTTTGAAAAATTGTATGTTTTTGAGAATAATGCATTCTGAAGATCTTGGTTGTGATTTGCTTAGAGAAAAATTTATATGTTTACTGAAAATCTAATCTCATTTTGTTGGAGATTAGATAAAGATCACAGAGATATGGATTGAACCATGATAAAAAAAATACCTATTTATTGTTTCTCTATCCCTTCCCACTTTTTATTTTGTAAGTTTCTTTTATTTTATTGTGTGCATGAAAAAAAAATAGTGATTATTTGGGGAGGAGGCCATTGAATTCTATATCCCCATAACAAAGTATTTGAAAGGATTATTTACTTTTACTCATTCATCTTATTATCTATATATCAACACATCCATAATTGTTTTTCTTAAAGTTATTTTGGTTTTAGGGTAATTTCGAGTTGAAGACATTTTCTTAATTTTCTTACAAATTATTTTAAAAAGATTACACTACTTTTGCTTTGTTTTATTGTTTTTAAAATTTATATAGAAAATGATAAAATACCAATCACATACAACCTTTTTTAAAAAGTAAAAAAAAAATCCAAAATTATGCTATATATTTGTTAATTTATTTATGAACTTAAAAATGATTTTAGTCTTTAGAATCTCAAATAAGTTTCTTCATTATCTTCCAATTTTAAATTTTGTAATGTGAAAGAAAAATTTACAACCAAATATTATCATAATAAACACTTCAAAAGGAAAGTAAATGCATGATTGAGTTTGATGATAATAACGAAAGATCAAAGTCAATTATCATGAGAACAACTTATAATCTTTTGATCACGAAAACCGTTAGTAAGGTATGATTGTTTAATTAAGTAATTTGCTTAATTTGAAATGATATTAGTAAATAATTGTGAGATAAACTTAATTCGCAATAATAGAACTTAATGAATTTCATTTTTTTTTAAATTAATGAGGTGATTTAGATGAGATTGTGTAATTTATAGAAGTGATAATTTACGAATTTCATATTAACACTATATAAAATACAAACACTTACGTCTAACAACAAATAGATATAATAGAATCAAATCATACAATTTTTTCTTGGTGGAATTTTTTATTTATTCCCACAAGGCATATACGTTATGGGTGTGACATAATACGAATTGAAAGTAGCCATGGTCATTAGGTGATGTCAACAAATCCAAATCCCTTCATAATGTATAAATCTCTTACATAACTTCAATTTTGAACAGAATAAATCCCACCATTCTACTTTTGTACATGATGAGAAGCAAAGAAACCCAGTGCACACCTTGTTAATTATTCTTAAGTGAGACAATAGAAACTTGAAAAAACATAGAATGTTGATATGTTAGACTAGACATGAATAAATCTTTATTAAAGCTAGCTTGGCAATGGCAAAAGATGTAGGTATATGTCCTTCTCCTGTACCAATCACATCCCCAAATCCCTTCAGATCATAGGACTCACTTTACACCTCAATCTCCACTCACTAACCTAACTTTACTATGTTATGGAAATCCCTAAAGACCATTTGGGAAATTTTTGATATTTATTGCCATTTGATTCTACTATTTTTTATCCATTCAAAGGGTGCTTCTTTCCATATATATTAATGTTTTTAATCACACTTTGTTTTGTTACCTTCAATTGTTTATATGTGTGTATTATATAATATTGCTATTATTATTTTGATCAAAATAAAGATTTAATCTTTCATCAGATAAATAGAACAAAAGAAACCAGGTTTATAGATACTAAATATAATTTTCTTGACAAGTTGATTAATTAACAATGATAGGGGAAGAAATAGAAACAGAAGGCAGAGTTTTTTCTGCTCAATTCACTGATTTAACATTCAACTTAATACATAATGAGAAGGTAGAAGACAATAATTGAGATTGGTATAATGCTAAAGATGAGAATGAGAAGCAGTCACATGAAGTAGGTACGTGACTCCTCAATCAAACTCGTTATTCATCTCTATGATTCACAGCTGCAAGAGAGAACCAAATGCTAAACTCACACAGTTTGTACGTTCACCATGACTTATGAGACTCACTATAAATTGGTTTTCTGCCACGCAAATGAATAACTATAATAGGACTAGCCCATGGTGTAGGAAGGGCTAGGTAAGTTGATCACAGTGGTTTTAACCTTGGTCATCATATTTATACTGTTGGTGATACCTTGAGATCCAATGCCACTGTCCTTTATACCCTGTCAGACAGAATTTGTTGTTAATAATAGCTGTCACATTAGGATAAACAATTTCATAATTTCAATATAGCAGTTGTGAATTAGCAGAATTTGGTTGGTTTTAGACAGGGTTCACCTGAAAGGGAAAATGGTCTGGCCCACGAGCTGGGGCAGAATTTATCTGAACTGTTCCCGTTTCCATTGCATCACTGATCATTATTGCTTTGTTTACATCCTTTGTGAAGACACATCCCTGCACAAGTTCAATTTTTTGATACAAGTTATGTTCATAAGAATGCATTGTATAATTTGATGTGCAAGTTTGAGGGCAATAATTTTCTTACCTGAAGTCCAAAGTTGCTAGCATTACAATGATGGATTCCTTCTTCAACTGAACTGATCCTAATTACTGGCAAAACTGGTCCAAATGGCTCTTCCCATGCAATTCTCATGTCTGGCCTCACATTGTCCAGTAGCAAAGGCCAGATGAGATTGCCTTCTCTTTTGTACTCCTGGCAGAATGTTGCTCCTTTCTCCTTAGCATCCAAGACCAGGCCTTCAATGTAATTTGCTGATGATTCTGACACAACTGGAGTGATGTCACAGTCATCCTCTGGTGGTCCAACAGTTAGTTTTGCCACCTTAGCCTTCACTTTCTCAACCAAAGCATCAGCAACAGACTCCATTACCAGGACAACCTTAACAGCAGTGCACCTCTGACCACTTTTGTTGAAAAAGAAATACGGAATTATAATTCAAGTAAAGTTCCTTAACAATGTGATTTTTTTTGTTGAATTACATCTGTCATATACCATAAAGAAAAGCACATGATGCTGAAATTCTATCCATTTAACATTCATCTCATGTGGTAGCATACAATTATATTAGAAGCAATACCTCACAAAATCTATATTTTTCACCCAAAGATGGAAAACAAGGATGCATCATGCATGCAAAGTGTGGAGGAGGATGTCTATTTGTCTACATTCATATTAGAACGCAGTTCTACCAAATCAGTGCATAAAAGGAACCCTTGTCCCAGAAGTACTTAAATAGTTGTGACATTACCTGTATGAGAATCCTCCCTTTATAATGTTTACTGCAACCAAATCCAGGTCAGCATCCTCAAGTACAATGCAGGCATCTTTTCCTCCCAACTCCATTTGCAGAGGAACCATGCCTGCCTTCTTTGAAATTCCAATGCCAGTATCTCCACCAGTGAAGCTGACAAACAGGATAGTCACAAGTCAGTGGAGGAAGAATTACTAGGGCATGGAAATTGAGCATGTGCAGTGTGATACTATCACAGTGTCATCAAAAGGGGAGCAAATTGTCACCTTATACAGTTCACTCCTGGATGCATTGTTAGGAAGTCACCAATTTCTGAGCCTTTGCCAGTGACACAGTTGATTAGGCCTTTGGGAAAACCAGCCAAGTGGAAGCAGTGAACCATGTGCAGGGCAGAAACGGCTCCCTTAAATGGATAATTAAACAAACATTAGAAGGAGCAATAAAGGAAAGAAAGGAAGAAACTAAGGACATAAAGATCCTGGAATGGAATGCTTGTTGTTGTGGTTTGTTTAACTGCTGCAAGACACTTGACTCTGGCATAGCACTTTTGTGACATGAGCTAGTTGTTACTGTGAGAGTGTGGATCTAACGTGTTGTATCTCTGAAGAGTTTCACAATGAAGGATATAGTTACCTGAGTTGGAGGCTTGAGCACAATGGAGTTTCCAGCAATCAGTGCAGGAGCAATTTTGGAGACAGCAAGATTGACAGGGTAGTTAAAAGGTGGAATGGCTAAAATCACTCCAAGTGGAATCTGAAAATCAAATGAAACTTTCTTAGATCGCATCAAAAACCAAATACTTGGCTAGTCACCTCATCACGATCATTTAATTTGCTAGTCATTAGATTTACTAAGATAATGGAATCTGATGCAGATATTACACAACAATATGAACTCAGGGTTTTGACATTGTGTCTGTTTGTAAGTGAGTTAGTAAAATATTTTATTATATTGATTTTCCAGATGTAGCTGACTGTGTCCAGGAATTAGAGAAGAACTTTTCCATAATAAAATATTTCTGGAATGACTATGGTCTATGGTGTCCACTGTCCTGTAAGCAAGTTCTGCTTTATTTGTGTTATTTAAGTTGACCTCCCTTGATGTTTGCACTACTTATGCTTAAACCTTTCTTAATTGATTTATAATTTTCTTCTTACACGAGGACATCTTGAAAGAAAATAACTTCTAGATGAACAAGAACTTGATTCCTCCAGTACATTTTAAAAGATAAAGTGTATTTATCCGTGACCAGATTATTTTTGTCCTTTCTCCACCAAGAAATGCTATACACGAGTATCGAGTATAGGAAAGCATTCCTTCTCTTTTTGATATTACTGTTTATTGCTTCAGTACCATTTTTCTAAAGCACCCATTCTTCATGGGGTCTTTTTGCTTATAATGTCCCTACTCCATCAAGCCTTTTAAATGTGAGAATTCTTTAATCCATTCTCTTTGATATTTCACCCTGAACAAAATCTTTGTTACTTCATGACAAAAAAGTACGACAACCCAGTAACAAGTGAATTTTAACCTGTGAAGTCTTCTATGTTAAAATTTAAGTTTTAAAGAAATGTTGAGAAAAACCTTGGAAGTGAGGCAATATTTGGTCCTTTCATTTCCAGGAAAGCTATCCGACACCAAGAACTTTCCCTCTCCCAGAATCCTTACCCCTTCTTCAGCACAGTAAGAAACCAGATCACCAGATCTTACAACCTTCAAGGAAAAACAAAACCAGTTATCTCCATGCTTCAAAGTAATAGTCCATAACAATAATTTAACTTGTTTCACATAACCCGTGACACAATATGCACCTCTGTAACAGCATCCTTGGCTGGCTTTGCTATTTCTTTCACCAGGCACTCTGCAATTGGAGCCTTGTGCTCTTTAAGGATCGCAGCTGCCTTGTGAAGAAGTTCGGCCCGCTTCCATAGTGGGGTCTTTGCCCATACTTTTTGTGCAGATTTTGCCAAGTCCATGACCTTATTAACCTCCTCTTGTGAACAAGCTGCATGAACGTCATTGTAGAGCTTATCAGACACCCTTATCTTCACTTATTGTAAAAATAAACAAAAAGAAGAACCTTTCTTTCACGATTTAATTTGGTCACACAAAACAAGAACTTGAGCTCTAAAAAAACCAACTTTAGTCACAGAATTTGCTTCCTCCCCACTAATTCTAAAACTTTAGTAAAAATTACACATTAAATGTTTCGCCACTGACTTTAACTGATATCTAGAATTAGAATTCTCAAGCTTCAAGCAACATCCACACGAAAGTGACTAAAATAAAGGGCGACATATCCAAGAAGAAGGCAAATTAGTGATGTGCTAAGTGCTAACATTTGAGATATTTTAGGCCATTTACCTTGAACTTTGTATTGAGTCTTTCTGGTAGTGGGGTTGACGATGGCAACAGTTTTCCCAGAAGAACATTTCTTCCACTCCCCATCAGCATAGTACTTGTACACATCTCCATCCAAAATCTCTGCAAAGACACCAGTCCCTGCAGCCATGTTAGAAAAGATGCAGGTGAAATGCAACAAGAGAAGTTTTTTTTATAACGGCGAGATGAAGAGGAAGAAGAGATTTGAAGGGTAGGAGGAGTGTCTGGTGTAGTATGGTTGGTCTGGTTTTTTTTCTGGTGATGATTTGGTGTCGGTTGACAACATGCGTCCTATATGTAAGGAGAAGGTGAGCCACGCATGGTTTTGTCGTATGTGTCCTGTGGCGTGCGACAAACAAGAATTGGTTGGGTGTATGGTTCTGAGTTTGCCAAGTGTGGTTTGATTATCTTAATCACTTTGTCTCTTTATCTTCAAACTTTTCATAATTTAGTCGTAATTAGTATCTCATCATCGCGTGGCCATGGCAAATATTCAAACTTTGGTATCTCCTTTTTTCTTGGAGGAAGAGAGACATAGATAACATCAGAGTAGTGCAACTGCAGCAGAAACAATACTATAGTACAAAAAAATTCTTAAAATATATTGTGATCTTTAAGTATATGTATCTTCCAACAGAAAAGAAAAAAACACGTGGCATGAATGGGTCACATGTTAATTAAGTGTCTTACTAATTATGGAAAGTTAAAGTATTTATTATAAAAGTTAACAAGATTTACATACATTATAATTTTTGAACGAATAATTGGTGTGGTCGACATATTTAATTCCACATGTGAGAAATGGTTTTTGTGAAGAAGAAGCAGGTGTGAGTGGCTGGTATTTGAGTGTATCTTTACGTGGTGGTGATTAAACTGTGAGTTATTGGAGCTACAAGTTTGGTAAAATGTGACAACATTTTACTGGTCTGATTTAAGTGTTCAGATTCATAAAACTATCAAACACATTGTGGTGTCATGTTCTAGTGTGCCCTCGAAAGAGGGGAAACAAATAACTTGGATCCAGACTTTGACCAAATCTACCTCCAGCTAGCTAATGCCATTTTCTTTTACCTATTGAGTCTCGAAAGCAAAAAAATTTATATTCAAAAAGAGCTTAATTGAGTGTTCTGAACACAGAACACAGCATGCATTCACAATGGAAAATGATACGAAAACCTCAGTTTTGTAACAGTGAATAATGAATAAAACAAACCCAAAAGACACCTTTAATTTCAGAACATTGAGTGTCCAACGTACATCGCATGCAATTGACACGTTTTGCAGGAATAGATGATAACCGGAACACAAATATATCCTTCTTCTTTGTTGGCACCTTATTCAGAACTAAACTATTCCCACTTTTGAAGCTGATGCATGATGTCAATGAAGACATCATGTTAAAGGAAAATCAGAAAATTGCTGAATGAAGGTGATTCGTTCATTAAATTGTTACAGTAAAAAAGGTTGTTATACAATGGACACAGTCATTAGAGTGAGCTAAAATTTAGGAGATAAACCAGGGCATTGATTTAATCTCAGAGAAACGAAACTTTCCTAAGAAATTACTTACACGTGCCCGAAATCGTCGGACAAAAATTGGAACTTTCTTACTAACAGTAAATTGCACGTGTTAATTTTGGTTTGCGATGAGAACACTAACTGCTATTTATTTTTTCTAGCACCACCAACATAGCACTCGGGTTCCTTCTTTCTTTACCATGTTACAAGATTTGAGAATTTAACTTCTATCGTTGTTGTTTATGTCGTTAAGTATTGCAATTTATTTATATAATATTCTTTTTACAAAATATTTTCAGATATTCTCTACAATATCATTCAAATATAGAACAAATGATCAAAGTTTAATACATGAGAGGTATAATTCCTTTTACCATTTTTTCTTTCACTTCATTGATTTCCTCTGAATTGATTGAGAGATATGTTACAAAGAAAGTGATGGGGCCCTGTAAGTGTAATCTTCTTTCATCTCATAAATTAACAAATGATAAAAAGATACTATTGAAAATAAGTGCTATTAAAATATCTTCTTTGAAAAGATAAATTAGCATAATTATTTTAAGGTAAATGAAATAGTTAGATATAAAAAAGTGTCATTATCGTCCTAACAATAACAAACTAGAAATATTTTGTAAAAAACAAAAATTAATAAATTCTTTATAAAATAATTTACTAAATACACTAACATTTAATTTTAAAATAGAAATATTTTATATTAACAAATATATATAATTTGAAACTATATAAAAATATATAATCAGTAAAACTTTACAACGAATGCAATTAATTATATATTTATGTTTTGAAAAGCCAATATGTAGTTACTTTTTTTAAGTAGAAATGGAACACGGTGTAAAAAATAGGAGATGCTTTGTATTATCTAATGAACTGAAGTTATATACGTGACTCTCCGAACCACACAATAATTTCTCCAACTTTTGTGTAACCACTGACAAGTGATGAAAACGGTGATGTCCTATAGTCTTGAGACATTTAAAGAGTGAGAGCAAAGTAAACTCAAGTTGAGATGGAATAGTTTGTGGTATAATATCTCAACAAATTATGGTTGAATAGAAGCAAAGTGTGCATGAAATTTTGAAAAATTGGCAAGGATATTGTCTTGTAGTTTACAAAGTAAGACACTGCAAGGTGTGATTTAATTGAACACCACACAAAACCTGACAAGAAAAGAAAGGGTTGTTGTTGAGGGAATCGGGTGGTAGATACTTGATAAGATGAACTCTATATCTTCTGAGATGAAGCAAGAGCCACTAGTTTTATCAGTGGCTGAAACCATATCTAACTCCAGTGCTGCTGATTTATGGCTGAGGACCATTTTCGTGTTGTAGCCATTTGAGATGAGCTTACAATTATTCAAAAAAGGGCATGGACCACTTTGATCACATTGCTTTATTTCAAAATAAATTTGCATGGCTACTTGCTCAACAACTTTTTAGGTGGTGAAAATTATGCATAGCATTCCAAACAGGTGTTGAAAGTTTTCATAACAAGCTTCCTCTCAAATACTAGCAATTTTATGCACGACACAATCATTGAATATAATTCACATATTTGTCATAGAAAAATGTGCTCAAAGAATATTCATTACAGTTTTGTCTAGTTTTGGAATTTGGAAAACCATGAATTATTAGTTAGCTTAAGGATGATGGCTTAAGCTTTAATTTTTTTCAAGATAAGCCTTTAAGTTAGCTAATATGTCTTTTTTCTAAAACATAAAGATTTGATTGAATTGGTGTAATAATGTACTGTGTGTGAATGACTTTAAACCATTCTATATCCATATTGAATTTCTATAAACAAAAGAGATATTGATTTGTTTGTGCATCATCTTTAATTTTATATAATTATATTATTTATTTTATTATTACTTTCAATAAGTTGGAATTTTTTTACGATAAATTCACATTTTAAAAGTAAATTATTTGTGTTTTATTTTAGTCTATCGTAAAATTTAGAGCTTAATGGTGATCTTTTATTATCATAAAATTAGAAGAAAAACAAAATTTATATATTTTCTAGAGTTAAAAGACAAAATTCATTCATTTAAAATTATAAGAATAAAAAAATCAAACTAACAAAAGTAAAATATGGCTTGGTATTTAAAAAAAAAATAGAAACTCTACTTTTATTTAAAATCATAAAATTCATTTTAAAAGAAACTGATTTTAATGAGAAGTTATTTTAAAAAAATTTCTAAATTTTTATCATATCTTTTTTTCCATTCAACAAACTAGTATGACTTTTCTAGGAAGAAGCCATGAGAGTATGTGAAGAAGACAACTCCCTCCGTGATCTAACAAACTTTGAATCAAGAATAGAATAAGGCAATTTTTTCAAAGCATATACTAGATAAGGGAAAAGAAAATGAAGATTTTTTTGTAATATAATATTATAGATAAAATGATAAACATAGTTTTTAAACTAAATACTTACAAACACTGGAAACAAATTGCAAAAGAATATTTCACTCATAAGATAATAACACAGCACAAAGTTTCATTCTTTGGATAAAAAAAAAATTAGTGGTACAAAATCACACTAGAGGAGGTTAATAATAAATATGATAGAGGACAATAAGCAAAATTCTATTTACGTAACAATATCAAAAATCAAAGATCATTAACTATATTCACCTATTAATATTCTCCAGGATCACTTACACATGTGCAATATATTACATTCGATGCATATTGCCTTAAGAATTTAAAGTGAGTAAAAGTAAATATGATGAATAATATATAAATAAAAAAAACTCATAAATTGATTATTTAATATTAAATATCTTCGTACTATCTATCAAAGAATTCATAAATAATATTATAGAAGATAAGTTAAATCCTCACGACAAAATTTAAGCAGTGGAAAGAGATTCAGGGTATAGTAAGAAGGTTCTTAATTAGGTGAGAAGTAGATAATGCCTTTCCTAAAATTTTAATCATCCAAAAAAAATTACCTACAAATATAATTAGTACGTAATTTGAAATACTAACAATAAATTTGAGTAAAATTTGTAGATAAATATTTATTTTGCTTACATATGGATATAATTGGTGGTTAAAATAAAATTACTTACGAATTAAAATTTGTAGATAATTATCATATTTCTTGTTGTGATATTCTTATATGGTTCATTGTTTATTTCCATGAATTAATGGTTATGAAAGGAACTTGTAACTAATCATGCTTATCTTAAATTTTCCATTCTGGTATTTTAACAAGTCCTATAGAAATTTAGTTGGATGCGATAGGACTGATAAATACATTTGAGAGACAGGTACAATTAGTGTTGCAGATGCAGGTGAAGGCCCAAAAATATGTCCCTAGTACAAACACTATTTCATTGAATGTTTTTTAGATGAAGTTCCTAAGCACAACTTTTGTGTAACTTTTCTTTAGCAAAAATTATATATTTAAACACTACTTTTAATATATTTTTTTAACTAAATTCCTTATCCATACATAACTTCAATACAATATTTTTTACATTCCAATAAAATTATGACCGACTTTGGTTTGTTGTATTAAAAAACAAAACTTCTTTATAATAAATTTGTCTCTTTGGATAATTTTTAACATTTATTTATTTTATAATTTGGAAAGAAAATTACACCATTCTCATAAATTACTTCTAAAAATTGTTTGATTAGGTATATTCGAATTAGAAGAAAAAAAACACTGGTTCAATTAAATATAATTTGTAGGAGATAGTTGTTAAAGTTCATATTAGATTATGTAGTAGGTTGGACTTCTAACATGTTGAGCTGTTTGGATATAGCAAGTGGGATCATCTAGCGGCAATTGCTTCCTGTCCCCTCATTTACTTCCTGGATCCTACCATATTTTTAAAATATTAGAATTATTTTTTACTGCTTCCATCCTATCATATTTTAAAAATATCAGAATTATCTTTAAGGATGTAAAAAATACTTTCAAAATTAATATTTTAAAATAAATATTGAGTATGGGAAAATGATTTGCGGATTTGATCTTTCGAAATAAGTTTGAAGGTGCAAAAAGTAATGAGGTGCATTATGTTTTCACTAATCGACTTCTTCTTCTTCTTTTTTTTTTTTTTTTTTTCTTACCATGTCTTATTATGATATTAGAGCGGATTATTTCGTTTTGTTATATTATGTCTTTGATATTTTCTTTCCTTCGTTACTTTTGATATTGTTTTTTCTATTTTCTTTTGTTTTACCTATGAATATTAAAGATATGGATGTGTCGTAAAATTCATCAGGTCTTATAATTACAAGTTGTACTTCCCTTTTATATTTTATCGTGTTAGATAAAATTACAATCAAATTCTATATTTTTTATAATTTTAGTATTAATTTTATTTTAATCATTGCATCAAACCAACTATTTTTTTCTTCTTAAATTGAATTCGAACACAAACACATATTATATTAGTTATTTAAGATTCAATACTTAGATTTGTATTTATTTTACTACTTATAGACATGGTAAAATTATTAATAATTTCTATCACACTTCTTCAAAAAGGGGAACACTCTTACGAATGAAATAAAGAGCATATGACCCTAAGCTCCCATCAGGCTCTAGCTCATTGATTTTATCAAATTCAATAACTATAGTAGTGTGAAGATAATAGAAATTTTTTAATATATATATATATAAAGATGTGTCAGTTGTTATTAACTCTTAGTATAGTATTCAATTTCCACAAATAAAAGAATAACTAAAATTTACCAAAGAAATGTTTAAAATGTATTAAACTTAAACTTACGAAAAATAGTTACTTTTAACTTATAAATCATACTATAGATTTATAACATTAACTATTTATATTTTCTAAAACAAATAGTGAAAATTCATGCATTTCTTTAGAATATTGATAACATTACTTGACTTTCATTAGAGTGTTGATAACATTAACTTAATAGTGACTTGACTAAGCATGAAAATATGAATATTATGGATTTTAATTTTTATTGGTTGCTCATGTTATCGAGTTCTTGGAACATATAATTAAATTTTAAGTCAGTTGCTTTTGAAAAATATTTCTTGCGAAGTTTGGTTTATAAGGGGTGGGTGGATACATGGGAGGAGGAAACTTTTAACTCAAACTCTAGTGATTATGATGATCTAATCCAATCATCCGGCAAACCTGATAAGTCACCTAAAAATGTTAAGAATGTTTCTATAACTGCTAAAAAAAATAACTGAAAAAGTTTTTCACAGTTCTGATAGAGTTAAGTTTGATGACATAATATTTGTTAGTTTGAAAGTTGAGGAATTTTATTTTAACTTTTTTAATTTGTACTTAATTGCTGCTAGTTTTTGCCTTACAAGGTTACAAAGAGATGTTAGGGAGTGCAAGTTATCCATATTCTTTTTTTCTAAATTTGAGGAGAAGTGTAAATTAATTTTGGTAAGGTAAAATTGTTTGAAGAATAGTGTAAATTAATTTTTAAGTATTAAGTTGATAAGGTGAAATTGTTTGAAGAAAAGTGTAAATTAATTTTTAAGTATTAAGTTGATCAAGTGAAATTGAATTCATATTTAAATAAATTGGAAGAGTGTATTCAAACATTTTTGAAAAACCTAAAAAAAATTGTTATTAGAACGAGTATTACAAATAATAAATAATGAAAGATTTGAACTCATTAGTTTTATTCTTTTGATTTTTTTCATATTACATATATTGATTTGATAATTTGTTTTGTTCTTTTTTATGGATTTAGTCTATTCTATAATTTTTTTAATAAATTTCATGTAATAATTTTGCCTAGCATAAGCTAAGCTTTATGTATAGAAAAAAAAGCACACAAATTTTATTGCAATAACTTAAAAGTGCTTCAAACTATAAATAAAAAACAAAATAATATAAATACTTTTTCCATCTCTTAAATTTAGGATACGTTTTTTCTTTCTAAATATAAATTGATTTTTTTAATTATCACATTTTAAAAATATCTATTTTAGTATCGCCATCTTATATTTGCTTTTAAGGATTTTGAATATGCAACACTACAGGATCAACTACAATACCAGCAGCACTCTTTTTATCAGTTCAGCATTCTTGTTATCAGAGATGGCTTCTTCAGGATCAGCACTCTTGTTATGATGGCTTCCTCGTTGACACCACGCAGATGTGGATAACTTCTATGGTTCAAAGAATGCAACCAAAAAAACAAGAGTTCCTTTTTCCGGTTCTTGAACATTCTTGTCACTTCTAAAATATGGAAAACTCCGATACAGCGCTGACAACTTCATCCCGACCTCCACCACCTCCATTGGCGGCTGAGGAGCCAGATGTCAACCACAACTTCTGATAAAGAATGCACAACTGTCCCAGGCACCACCAAGAAAAGATACAAACTCCGTAAAGAGAATATGCCTCTAGATGGTGAATCTGTGAATAATGGTTGGAATTCACCGTTCAAATGAGAATTTATGGATGGGAATAAGCTATCGATAAAAAGAGCAACAACTAGTCTTTCATAACGCCATAAATTCTCATTTATTAAGCTATTGATATTCTTTCTGATTAGTCTACCATTTAAACCATACGTATCATTTAGGAGCTTATTCCTTGTTAACCTATCACTGAATGACATATTTGGATCCTATATTTGAATTACAATGCTTACTAGTGATGTATCAGTAAAGCAATTTGACTTCAAACCAAGTGTTGGAGATTTTGCCCCCAACAAATGATATAAAGGGTGAGATTTTCGCTTAAAACAGAACTTTACCTTTAGGTCTTGGTAGAAACTAATTGTGATTGCTTATGGCTTAACATGTAAATAGCATATTGTAGACTTAAAAAGTAACAAAATCTAACAGATATTCTTTCATTTTTTTTAGTCTTTACCGAGTGATGTTTGTATATTGTATATTTGCGAAGCAGGGGAGATAATAAACAAATAGAGTAGTGAAAAGTCAGGCCCAAATCAATTAGAAAGAAGTATTGACGTTAAACCTATTTGGAAAACAGTTCAGTCAGTCACTACAACTTCAGGATTGCAGCACTCTTTACTTCAGATTGCAGCACTCTTTTTATCAATGACTTCCTCACACTACTCTGGATAATTTCTACAGTTCAAAGAATTCAACCAACCAGCAACAGTTCCTTCCTTCTGCTCCAGGTAAGAAATAGGAGAATATATGTATTTCATTTTGAACTCTTCTGCTTTTTCCTCGTATGCTTTCATTGACAGCTCTTCATGGCTATCTTTCCATTTCTGGTTATATGAGGTAAAGAGCACTCATCTAAATATAATCCAACTTCGGGAGCAATAGGCACATTAACCTTAACATCCCTACGTTTAGGAAAACAAAAGTAAAAAAACTGCACCTAACGAAAATCACATCATTTTAAAGGTAACCTTATAGATAACACAAGCAATAGAAGTTGAACTCACTGCTGCAAAGCTTTATTGATAAGTGATTCTGGTGCATAATTTCTCATTACTGCCACGGCCAACCCCACCATCTTTCCAATCTGATGAAGCATGAAGCTCTGTCCCACAACCTCACACTTTACAAACTCGATGCCCTCAACCTCAAAAGCAGTGTTAGCATTGAATGAGACAATGTAACGACTTTGTTGCGACTCACAATTTCCATAACTTCACCACCCGAACAAAAGCAGACTTTTTTCTAATTAGTGACTGACTGAACTGTTTTCCAAATAGTTTAACGTCAATACTTCTTTCTAATTGATTTGGGCCTGACTTTTCACTGCTCTATTTGTCTATTATCTCCCCTGCTTCGCAAATATACAATATACAAACATCACTCGGCAAAGACTAAAAAAAAATGAAAGAATATCTGTTAGATTTTGCTACTTTTTAAGTCTACAATATGCTATTTACATGTTAAGCCATAAGCAATCACAATTAGTTTCTACCAAGACCTAAAGGTAAAGTTCTGTTTTAGGCGAAAATCTCATCCTTTATATCATTTATCGGGGGCAAAAGCAAGCCTTGAAATGCTTTGCAGCACCACCACTACGCCACTAAAACAATGCTTTTACTTCTTAGATTTAAATTGCACAATTATATTTATACGATGAAAACATCATTCTAAGAAAATTCCACTTTTTTCCTATATGAAAACCACTGTTTTTCATATGTATACCACTGTTTTTCATATGTATTTGTCAAGCTGCAGAATTTACGTACGCGATACTTTTAACAGTAAGAAATCGACATTTGAACTCCATAATAAGGAAAATAGCAAACCTAAACAATAAAACAACAAAGTAACAAATATCACATAAAATCACACATCACTGTCAACATACATATCGACAATATCATATTAAATCTATATATGATATGACTGTCAACCCACTAGTCAATAATATCATATTAAATCATAAAAAAAAAAAATATGTACCAGCCATAAACAAAATCACAAAAAATTGCTTAGTTTGCAAGAGCCTTGGCAGAAACATTAATTTTGCAAGGGTTTCGGCTTGGTACAGGCACCTAGGATCGCAAACTCGTGCAATTCTACAGAATTAAAAACTATAGTTTGACAACCTTGCACATAACCACTTCATAACAAAGGTTCATCCTGCACAAAACTTCATTAACAGAAATCCACCACTTGTTTTGAAGTCAAATTGCTTTACTTATTCATCACGAGTAAGCATTGTAATTCAAATATAGGATCCAAATATGTCATTCAGTGATAGGTTAACAAGGATTAAGCTCCTAAATGATACGTAAGGTTTAAATGGTAGACTAATCAGAAAGAATTGGGAATAAGCTATCTATAATCGCTTGGTCCTCTCACATTCCTTATCTACAAAAGAATAAACTAGTGCAATACTCTACTGACTACGGAGACATCACTGATCTACCCATACCGTCATTCATGAGAAACAAAAGTAATTATCCTGAATGTCAAACATTATCTATATATAGCATAATGCGCAAGCAGTATATAATCAGAACAACGAGTACAAATTCTAAAATTTATCTCTTTACAAATAACAGATGTTAACAAAACTCCTTCCGAAGCATGATTAATGATTCTAATGGGAATGAAACCAGTAAATCCATCATAGGAAAAGTAGTCAATTCTTATATAACAAACTAAATTCAGTACATTCCTCAACAATAAAACAGCAGCGACACCAGTATACCAGATTCCTCGATCAGTTTCTACCAAGTGGAAGGGACCTACACATATATGTTTCTTTAAATTCAGACTTCTTAGACGAAGTGAAAATGGACGCATACACATCCTTGGTAGCATTCGCCGGTGCCAAATCCGTAGCCTTGAAACGCTTCGCAGCAGCAACACCACCATTCAAACCAACATTACCATTAGCAACCTTCCCATTTCCTTCCACCTTAGCTGAAACCCTCTCCACAGCCTTACCATCAACACCATGCTTGGTACCACTCAACCTTGTCCCTTCCAAACTCACGCCATCATCACTATTCTTAACCTTCCGATTCTTCTTCTCCCTTACCTTAGCCCTCTCCTCCTCCATCCTCTCCCTCAGAACCGCCACCTCCTCATCAGTCCCATTGAGCACAATCTTATCAACTTCAGCATACTCCTTGTGACAAACCAAACATGACGAGGACTTAACCTCCCTCAGAGCCTTGGCACTCAAAACATGCCCACAGCTTTTCAGCGCGAAAAACCTATATTTTCCATTGAATTCAAGCCCCGCAACGGGGCACTGAAACTTTGCCCCATCATCAGCGCCAGGAATCGAACAAAGCCGAATATTGATCATGTCTTTCAATCCCTTGATGTACCCAAATTCTTTGGGAAGCTTCTTCCCCAGCAAAGCTTCCACCAGCGCTTCCTTGTTGAATATATTCCCCAATTTGTCGATCACGCAGGGCTCCCTCAGGGGCTCGTTTGAGAGAGCGCAATTGTGCCACTTCGAGAGCCGCTGTTCGTTGGGGTCCACCTTATCTGGCTTCTTGTCGGCGTACATGTTGAGGTAGCAGTCGCGAGACTCGGCGCCGGTGGCTCCACCATCTCCGCCGCCGCCGAGGAGGCGAGACCGTAGGGAGAGCGTGGAGAGAGGTGCAATTCTCGAGAGAAGGGTTTCATCCGGGAGGGGCTTGCCGTTGAGGGTGAAGTAGAAAGATCGGTGTGATTGGGGGAAAAGACGGTGCTTGAGATCGGAAAGGGTTCTGTGATTGGTCGTGGATTGAACAGAAATTCCGAGTTCCGGTGCTTGCACCAGGATTTGGGGCGATTTTGGATGCATTTGGAACGATTTTCTAGGGTTTGCGATGTGGAATCGGAGATTGAAAAAGTGATCGATTGGGCTTTTCCGATTGCGAAATAAACCCTATAATAAGAGGATATATGATTGGTGATAGTAATCGCCTTTGACGACACCTTTGGTTGAGAATAGGAGTTAACTTGTAGGCTGCTTCTGATTTATATATATTTTTTATGTTTTGTATCTCAAATCTACTCAAAGATTGTTTTTTTTTATCTTTTAAAATTTAAATTAATTTGATTATCCTCTAAAATTTGAAAAAAAAAATCCTGTTACATATTTGATAAGAGAAATATCAAATCAATAAGATATCATATAGATTATTTATAATCATTTGTTGCATATTCAAAATCTTTAAAAGCAAATATAAGATGGAAATATCAAAATAGATATTTTAAAAATATGATAATTAAAAAAATCAATTTATATTTAGAAAAAAACAAACGTATCCTAAATTTAAGAGACGGAGAAAGTATTTAGATAATTTTATTTTTATTTGTAGTTTGAAACATTAATGAAATTTGAATTTTTTTAAAGTTATCTATTACATTAAATTTATTAAAGAAAATAAAATAAGATATGAGAATTAGATTAAATCTATAAAGAAAAAAAAAACAAGTTACGCTACTAAATATTTTAGAAAATCTAAAACGAATTTAAAAAATTATATTTTTTAAATTAATAAAATAATTAAAATTATGATAATTTTTTTTAATTTATTTTTTGAGTTTTTTGTGATATTAATTATCTATTAAATTATTATAATTAATTTCTTTTAAAATATATTTTTTAATAGATAATAAAACTAATTCGATTAATCTTTGCTGAGATATAGTTTATTTTAAATAAGATTTTATTAGTTTAAGTTTTAAAAAACTTCTTAATTGATAATAAAATTGATAACATTATTTTATATCTTATATATCCACTTGAAAAATAACTTATTCTTTTATATAATTAAGAATGTCAATTGATTTATCATTTTCCAATTCTATAATATTTTTTAAGATATTTAATTATGAAAAAAAATCTAAGCAATTAAGATCCAACCAGTTATCATGTTTCCAATATTTTTCAAGCTTTAGGCATTCAAATAACACTTACCTACATTTTTTAATTAATTTTTTTTGTTTATTTTTATAAATTTATTCATATCTCCTTTTTTGTGATTTAACAAAAAATTCAATTCTTCTCCTTTTTTTTAAATTTTTGAATAACCTCATTCATACATTCTAATTGATATATTTGTATATTTTTATATAAAATCAAAAAACTATAATGTATATAACACTGAAGGTAAGTTATAAGTATATAAAACGAGACTAAATTATAAAAATATGACCTAATTGCCAAAAGAATGAACTTGATCGTAGTATATTATCTATTATCTTGAAGTCTTAAGTCTCCTTCTATTTTTCAGTCACGTTCTTTGGTAAGCCTTAAATTCTAATTTATAAATTCTAAATTTGTAATGCTCTTTCTTAATTTTACACAAATTATTTTGAAATTAATTAAAGAATAATGAAAAAAATAAATGATTTTGAGATCAATTCATCAATCTAATATGATGCACTCAAAGGGAGAAAAAATGAATACAAACTTCAATTCTTCAATCTACAACTCCAAGTTTTCAAATAGAGACACACCATAATGCACAATATGCACAATATAAAATGATAAAATAAATTTAGAATTGGATAATAGTCTAATGACAATTAAACACTCAAATTGAAATAATAATACTAACCAATGAGATAACTAAAAAAGTCCAGAGTGAAGAGACATATAAACAGAGGATGTAACAGTAGACAAAGATAAAACATTAAAAAAATTTAGTATTTATGATTTCTTGACTATTTAATTTTTTTGAAAAAAACTATTAATTTATTATAAAAAAATTTCAAAATTATTATTCATTAAATAATATATAATATTTATAGTACGAATAAAAATTTAAAGTTATTAAAAAATATTTATAATACATATATTTTAAATTTTTAATTAAACATGATTTAAAGTGTAATTTTAAAATTGAATATTTTTTTTTTAATTTTGAAATAATGTATTAATATTTTTTTTAAGTCAGACTTTGAGGCCTTTCAAATCTTAAGACTTTAAGACCTTTAATACTTTGAAGTCTAAAACGGTTGTTTTACCTGTTTGGGTCTTGAACCGGTACTGATCTTAACAATATAGAAAAAGAAAAAAAAATAATTAGCATAAACTTTTCTATCATTTTTATTCATAATACTCATTGTAAATAATTTTTTCATCTTTCGTCATTTTTCTAGATTTCTTATAAGTTTGAACATACTATTTCAGCTTATCTCAAATATTAAGGAATCTCCCTCCACCACGATAGTCTAAATACACACTTCTCTTCAAACTTAGACAAAAGAGTATGAGTAACCTGCAATCCTGTAACATCCATCTACAACCTTACAACACAAAAACTAGCAATAATTAAGTGCAAATTAAAAGGAGTAAAATGAAACCCCTATACTTAATGTGTCATCAAACTTAATTTCAACATAATTATGAAAAGTTAGTTATTTAAGTGATTTTTCTAACAGTTATAAGAATGTGGGATAATTGAACTAGATCATGTCTGATTATAATCTGAGTTAAAATTATTATTATTCATTTCTCAAATAGGGATTAAAATTCATAACATTCATATTTTAATACTTTTTATGGGACAAGTTTTAATCAAGAACATGCAATCTAGAAAAATAATTTGAAATAGTCAAATTAAGCTAAGTCACTTTTAGAAAAAAAAATATTATATATGCTTAACCTTTTTAACTAAAGAGACCTACTAAAAATCATAAAAAATACTTAATTTATTCTAAATTATTATTTTTTAATTAAAGTAATTATTAGAAATAATAACATTATCTCCTAAAGAAAATAATTTAGAATCATTACTAAAAATAATATTAACAATACTAAATATCTCATTATGTAATTTCACAATTTTCTACTTTATCTTTAAATTAGACTTAAAAATATAATATTTTTTAGACTTTAATTATTACTAAGACCGATCACTTTTGAGGACAATTCTAACAAATAAATAATATACGGTCAATTATTAAAAAATAAATAAAATAACAAAGCCATATACACTCCCTGTTAGTAGAAGATAGGATAGAAATCAAGAATTTTCTTCACAATTCAATCGTCTAACTCAATATCCTTTGTTATAGAAAAAAAATAATACAAAATTATCAGTACTCTAAAGGAAGATATAAATTTTCTCAATTTATTTTAAAAAAGATATACACTTTCACAGTATAAATTGTTTGTTATAAATCTTTAATACAATCTATATACTAAAAGTAATTATTTATCATAAATTTTAGTTTAATACATTTTAAATATTTTTTTCATATATTTTAATTATATTATTTTATTTTTAGAAATTAAATATGATACCAATAATTAATAACAACTGACACACACACATATATATATAATTCTATTATCTTCACACTAATACAGTGGAGCTTAAGATCATATGCTCTTTATTTCACAAATAAGAGTGTTCCCCTTCTTGAAGAAGCATGATAAAAATTAGTAATAATTTTACCATGTCTATAAGTAGTAAAATAAATACAAATATAAGTACTGAATCTTAAATATCATTATTTTTTATTTAATTTTTCTAGTGAAGTGAGCACAGTGCAAATTTGAACACCTGCAAAACCTGAATGGTAATGACAAACTCTGTGCGTCATTTTCACAGACACCTTGCAAACCAAGTACTGGTGTTGGTAATCAAAGACCTTCCATTCGATGCGCACCTTCTACCACCATCACCTTCAGGTACGCCGTGGACAAATGACACCGTCACGGAGGTTCTCCGCTCCATTTCCCGCTACACCCTCCAATCACCTCGCTCCATCGGTCGCCAGAGCAGCTTCCGCCACCGCACCCCGCTGCGGCAGCGCAACCTCAACCTCGAACACCACAAGCTCCGCAACAACACCCTCGTCTTGGGCCCCGCTGCTCACCAAGACCCCTACAAGGTCAACCTCGGCCCACTAAAGGCCCTCGAGTTCTTCCGCTGGGTGGAAGCCCGCTTCGCCTTTGCCCACTCCGAAGCCACGTGCCGCGAGCTGGCCTGCCTCCTCGCCCGCTCCACCGCAATCAAGCCCCTCTGGAACTTCCTCAAACAGTACCCTCACGTGACCACCGCCACTGTCACGTGCGTCATCAAAATCCTCGGAGAACAAGGCCTCGCCGACGAAGCCTTGCTCACCTTCCACCGAATGAAGCAGTTCCGCTGCAAACCCGATACCCACTCCTACAACGCGCTGATATACGCGCTCTGCTGCGTGGGGAACTTCACCAAGGCGCGTTTTCTTCTCCAGCAAATGGAGCTTCCCGGTTTCCGGTGCCCGCCGGACACCTTCACCTACACGATTCTCATTAGCTCTTACTGCCGCCACGGCAGGCTCACCGGATGCCGGAAGGCCACGCGCCGGAGAATTTACGAGGCCGGGCGTCTCTTCCGGTGGATGCTTTTCAAAGGGTTGGTTCCCGATGTTGTGACTTACAATGCCCTAATTGATGGGTGCTGTAAGACGTGGCGCGTTGAGAGGGCTTTGGAGTTGTTGGATGATATGAAGAAAAGGGGTGTTGTTCCGAACCGTGTTACATATGGGTCTTTCATAAGGTACTATAGTGTTGTGAATGAGATTGATAAGGGTGTTGAGATGTTGAGGGAGATGCAGAGATTGGGGCATGGGGTTCCGGGTTCCAGTTCGTATACTCCCATCATTCACGCGCTTTGTGAAGCTGGGAGGGTTGTTGAGGCTTGGGGGTTTCTTGTTGAGTTGGTTGATGGCGGATCTGTGCCCAGAGAGTATACTTATGGGTTGGTTTGTGATGCGCTTCGCGCTGCTGGGGAGTGTGGTTTGTTGTTGGAGGAGGGCGGGGTGCACAGGAGAATAAAGGATGGCATATGGAATAGGTATAGGCAAATGATGAAGGTGAAACCTGTTATGAATCGCAAGGGCTATCCTGAGATGGAGGAACCAGTTTGAGTTTCCATACACAAATCTAAAGTTTGGGGGTCCTGCTAGTGAAGTCAATCAGACATATATTCAACAAGGAAGCGCTGATGGAAGCTTTGCTGGGGAAGAAGCTTTCTAAAGAATTTGGGTGTATCAAGGGATTGAAAGACATGATCAATATTCAGCTTTGTTCGATTCCTGACGCTGTGATGGGGGAAAGTTTCAGTGCCCCATTGCGGGAGCTTGAATTCAATGGAAAATATAGGTATTTTGCGCTGAAAAGTTGTGGGCATGTTTTGAGTGCCAATGCTTTGAGGGAGGTTAAGTCCTCGTCCTGTTTGGTTTGTCACAAGGAGTATGCTGAAGTTGATAAGATTGTGCTCAATGGTTTCATTCCCATCGGATTATTATTGTCACGAGCAGGTTTGTCAGAAGGAGTATGCTGAAGTCGATTTACTGGTTTCATTCCCGTCAGATTATTATCATTAATCATGCTTGGGAAGGAGTTTTGTTAACATCTGTTATTTATTTGTAAAGAGATAAATTTTAGAATTTGTACTCGTTGTTTTCCTATACTTCTGATTATATACCGTTTGCGCATTATGCTATATAGATAATCATTAAGTGCGAGTTGTCATCTAAGTTGGGGGAAGGATTGAACATGTGACATTCAGGATAATTACTTTTGTTTTTTGTTTCTCATGAAATGCAGTATGGGTAGCTCAGTGATGTCTCCGTAGTCAGTAGAGTATTGCACTAGTATTACCCTTTTTTCTTTTGTAGATAAGGAATGTGAGAGGACCAAGCGATTATAGATTAGCTTACTCCAATAATACGCCATAGATTCTCATTTATTAACTATTGAAAGTTCTTTTCAATTAATCTACCATTTAAGCCTTACATATCTTCTTTGAGTTTATTCCTTGTTAACCTATCACCGAATGACATATTTGGATCCTATAGATGCTTATTCGTGATGTATCAGTAAAGCAATTTGACTTCAAAACAAGTGGTGGATTTTCTGTGAATGAAGTTTTGTGCAGGATGAACCTGTGTTATGGAGTGTTTATGTGCTAGGTTGTCAAATTATAGTTTTTAATTCTGTAGAATTGCAGGAGTTTTCGATCCTAGGTGCCTGTACCAAGTCGAAACCCTTGCAAAATTAATGCTCTGCCAAGGCTCTTGCAATCTCGGGTAGAATCAAGCAATTTTTTGTGATTTTGTTTGTGGCTGTTTGTTCTGCAACCAGACCAATGGCTGATACATATTTCTTTTTATGATTTAATATGATATTGTTGATTAGTGGGTTGAAAGTGATATATGTGTGATTTAATATGATATTGTCGACATGTATGTTGACAGTGATGTGTGATTTTATGTGATATTTGTTACTTTGTTGTTTTATTGTTTTGGTTTGCTATTTTCCTTGTTATGAAGTTGAAATGTGGAATTCTTACTGTTAAAAGTATCGCGTACGTAAATTCTGCAGCTTGACAAATACATATGAAAAGCAGTGGTTTTCATCCAGGAAAAAAGTGGAATTTTCTTAGAATGTTGTTTTCATTGTATAAATATACTTATGCAATTTAAATTCAAAAACTAAACGCATTGTTTTAGTGGTGCGGTGCTGCTGCTGCAAAGCATTTCAAGGCCTGCTTTTGCCCCCAACAAATGGTATAAAGGATGAGCATGCATCCATTTTCACTTAAAAGAGAACTTTACCTTTAGGTCTTGGTAGAAACTAGTTGTGTCATCTGTATAGTTCATGCTCCAAAAAGTTGTTTGTTTTGTTGATTGGAATGAAGTCTAATTCCCAGCATATCAGTGTCGTTAAGCTTGCTTTGGAAGAGCTTTTGTTAATGAAATCCTTTTATTTGGCCACTTATTTGGGAGGCAGAATTTAGATGAAAACTTTTACTCCTGGTGCTCACGTAGTCAATATTTTAAGTAGTACATAATCTAAGTTGGGGTTTGAACGGTTGAACCTAAGATATCCCAATTGATTAGTTTTGTTTATCAGTTTTGTGAGAGCTTCTTCCTGCACTAATACTTTTTTTAATTCCAAAAGTAACCTTACGAAAAGACAAAAATGTTCCTTTAGTAAAAATTTAGACTTCTAGACAGTAGAATCCGAAAATCATGTGAATTTTATTTTAACTTTCAGATGATGTAATCGGAAAGTTAAAATAATCTAAATAATCTAAGTCATTCTAAAAATATTTTGTCAAATTTCAAAAGAAAAATAAAAAATACACCCTTTTTCTTACGTCGTCTTCCGCCGCTCATCCTCTGACCCAATCATATAATATCATTATAAAACATATAACAAACTTTACTTTTATATCAATGAATGTTTCAATTTCGAATAGAGGTGCACAACAATAAAAAAACCTCAAACTGCATGCATTTATGTTTGATAAAACTGCTTCCGGATTATAGAATTGGAAGATAAATTGAAAGCCAAATTTTTGAATTCTACGATTTAAAAGTCATTCAAAATATCATTTACCTTCAAGATTGTAAAATCCGGAAGCTTGTAAAATAACCGAAAAAAAAATACACTTATTTATTTGCCGCCGTGAAAGGTGTGGCGAAAATGTGAAGGAAAGGACGAATAATGCTAAAGATTCCTCTATTTATTGTCGTAAAGGGTGCAAAGAAAAGGGAATTTCTTTCTTTCCCGCTGTGGAGGGTGCAGCAAAAGTGTGAAGAAGGATGGTGGTGAAGAAGGATAGGTAGCGTAGGAATGAAACACAAGTTTGGAAAGCAGAGCAAATATATTAGTGGTTAAAATTCTAAATTACTTTTCCCAAGCAAAGATAAAGCTCCACATCTTTCGATATGAGCTTTGCAAATAAAAAAGCTCGAGTGTAAACATCAGCCTAATCTTGCCTATGTTAGTAACCCTTGGAAGGCGGATACGTAAAGTATCTCAGTTTCAATGTATGCCCACGACAACAAAATTTACGACATTGTCCCTGTAGCGAATTTGATTAGAATGGTTGTACGAGGTCGATGTTTGTTTGACCTTTGCTTAGGCATATAAAAAGCTGTTAACGTGTGTTAATGAATAACATACAAATAGGTAACGTGCTTACTTAACATTATCAATACATTGTCTATAATCCATGAATATGAATCTATACATACAATGCATTATCGCTAGTAGACCCTATAAAATCGTATAGCATGCCAATCACGACATTACAGCAAAACTTTTATTAACCTACCAGATCATTGATAATAGAAGAGGTTTGCAATTTCTTTAAAAAGAAGATGAAAGAAACAAACAGAATTCACGAGTCATATCATCATAGTTAGAATTGCACTGATATAGGCATTTCTTTTGCAATGAATTTACAGCACAAGTAAGTAGATGCTCATTGCTCGCTATGGCTTAATATGTAAATATCATATTCTAGACTTAAAACATAACAAAATCTAACAGCTATATTCTTTCATTTCCTTTAGTCTTCCCCGAGTGATGGACTCAGAACCACATCTGTATATTGTATATGTTGCGAAGCAGGGGAGATTGACAAATAATAATCAATCAGAAGAAGTGAAAAGTCAGGCAATTAGAAAGAAGAGGTTGACATTAAACGATTGGGAACACAGTTCACCCAGTCACTACTACTTCAGGATCAGCAGCACTCTTTTTATCAGTGATGGCTTGTTCAGGATCAACATTCTTGTTATCAGATATGGCTTCTTCACAATTAGCACTCTTGCTATCTGTGATGGCTTCTTCAGGGTCAGCACTCTTGTTGTCAGTGATTTCTTCAGGATCAGCACTCTTGTGATCAGAAATGGCTTCTTCAGGATCAGCACTCTTGTTATCAGTGTTGGCTTCCTCGTTGACAACACGCAGATCTGGATAATTTCTATGGTTCAAAGAATGTAACCAAAGACCAACAGTTCCTTCCTTCTGCTCCGTGGAAGAAATATGAGAATATATGTACTTCATTTTGAACTCCTCGGCTTCTTCCTGGTACGCTTTCATTGACAACTCTTCATGGCTATCTTTCCACTTCTGGTTATATGAAGTAAAGAAGCACTCGTCTAAATACAATCCTACCTCAGGAGCAGTAGGCACATTAATGTTAACATCCCTGCATTTAGGAAAACAAAAGTAAAAAAAGTGCATCTAACGAGAATCACAGCATTTCAAATGGAAACTTATAGATAACACAAACAATAGAAGCTGTACTCACTGCTGCAAAGCTTTATTGATAAGTGATTCTGGTGCACAATTTCTCATTATTGCCACGGCCAATCCCATCATCTTTCGTATCTGATGAAGCATGAAGCTCTGTCCCACAACCTCACACTTTACAAACTCAATGCCCTCAACCTCAAAAGCAGTGTTAGCATTGAATGAGATAATGTAACGACGAGCAGCAGGGTCCTCTGCTTTTGTTCGGGTGGTGAAGTTATGGAAATTGTGAGTCCCAACAAAATAATTTAAAATCTTATTAAATCTCTCCCTCTCCTTCTCACCATAACAGAACCTGCTTCCGGTAGACTTATCCTCTCCATTCAGTTTTTCTTCCTCAATGTCTGAATTATTCACAGACTCACCATTCAAAGGCATATCCTCATCCTGAACAGGAATCACTTTCTCAGTACCAGTTTTAGGATTCGTGCCATCAACAAAAACTTTACCCATATTATCAATCCCAGACTCCGCATTTAAATTATTATCATCACCTTTGCTCAAAGAAACTTCCACATCCTCTTTAACTACAGAATCAACATCTCTGTTTGACGAAATACCTGCCTCAACATCCATAGCTTCAAGTTCCAGATTGTGCTTACGGTTACCAACTAATCCTACCACCTTTCGGCCTCTCTCAGAACACTCTAAACATTTAACAAGTTCGTTTTTAGATCCCAAACTAGCCATGACAGTCTCTCTATCACGGTGACAACTTGGATCAAGAGCAAACACAGGAAGGAGATAGACATACCTCCTCCTGTCACAGAACTTCTTGGCATTAAAAGAACCTGTCACACGCTTATAACCAAATATCCTTATTTGAGAGGGAAGGTTTGAATTAAGGCGGTCAACAAGGCCAGGTGGATCAATATAGAAACGACCGGAGACAACCTGACCAACAGCACTAACACCTTTATCAGTTCTAGCTGAGCGAGCCCAGTCATATCGTTTAGGAATTCCACGATCATGTTCAGGAACAGCTCCAGACACATATAAGACCTCTTCTAGGTCACCTTCAATTGTCTTTGCACCGGGGTTTTTCTGCATACCCTGATAGCCAACACCACAGTAAGCAAAGAAAATGGCAACCTTCCGGCGTTTGTATCTTTTCTTGGTGCCTGGGGCAGTTGCGCATTCTTCATCATCAGAAGTTGTGGTGGACATCTTCAACTTCTTGGGCTCTGGCCCCTCAGCAGCTAATGGAGGTGGTGGAGGCAGGGATGAAGTTGTCAGCGCTGTATCTGAGTTTTCCATATTTTAGAAATGACAAGAATATGACTGGTAGAAGTCAATGTTTTAAAATCTGGAATGTTTAATGGCCAGGCCAGGGGATAACTACTACCAAATCACTGACACCAGCATGAGGCCACAAACCTAAACAACAATTTGATTTATTAATTCAGAAATGAATAAATCCTATGCTATACTAGAGGCTCTTTCAGTACATTTACAGTTTCTAGACATAGTTTCAGATGCAATTTCAATTTCATGAAGTTTTAACGAACTCAACTAATCAGTTATCTCTAATTTCTGAGCGCTTTTTCATGTTTTGCAAGTAGCAAGTTGGAAGAACAAAGAATTACTAACACACAAGCAACAACGTGTATTATTGTTTGCTGTTAACAGTTGATTTATAATTGAAACCGCGTAAAAGACCGAAACAATTCAGGTAAAAAGAGATGGGAAAAATGGAAAGATCATTAGGAACATCTACCCCAATAGCATGAACAGAAGAAAGAGAATAGGAGAATGAAGCAAAGGAGCGCAGAAGAGGTATTACCAGAGGAATGAGCGGGAGAATGGTTGAGAATGCTTGCTGGGTTGAACTGCAAAGTGAGAACGTGTGTGAAAAAAAAGATGCACCAAACGTTAAACCCTCATTTCAAGTTTCAGAAACACTGTTTTCTTCCATTTGGGCCCCATTACCACTTTTGCATATGGGCCTAAACCCAAAATTGAAGACAAATTCTTCCTGCACCCTAATACACGCTTCCTGCACCCTAATATAGATTTTTTAATTCTATAAATACCCCAATATAAAAAGCACACACATCCGGTTCATGATGTCAAGAAAAAGAAAACCGGATGGCATCCCATCCGGATGTCACTTTTAAAAAATTTAACAACCGGATGAGTATGTCATCCGGTTGTTATTTCAAAATAAAATAAGAACTGGATGACATCTCATCCGGGTTTCATTTTAATTTAATTTATTTCCAAATCTTTGATTAATCCTTCAAACAAGCAATAAGTAAGTAATTTTTGGTGTTTATTAGCAATTAGTAACTGATATTGCTGATTAGAGTAGTTGATTTGGGGTTTAGGCGTTGTCGACGACGAACAGAAGAATTTTCCGATTTGATGTATGAGAAACGGATGGGTTCCATCCGGTTCTCATTTTGATTTGGAAATGAGAACCGGATGGCAGCCCCATCCGGTTGTCATTTCAAAATCAAAATGACAACCGGATGAGTATGTCATCCAGTTGTCATTTACAAATAAAATGAATTTTTTTTAAATAACAACTGGATTGGGGTGTCATCCGGTTGTCATTTTTTTTGAAATGTGAACCAGATGGGAGTGCTATCTGGTTCTTATTTTTTTGCCCGTATGAACCGGATAGGGTCAGTTGTGAAATTAAAATTTTATATTAGAGTGCAGGAAGAAGATATTAGGGTGCAGGAAGAATTTGTCAAAATTGAATGATTGGCTTACAGGTTTTTGTATTATAATTGGACTAGAATTCTTTTTTTTTTATATGCGTATAGTTATAAATCATATTTGGACCATGCCTTCTAAAATTGGCCTAGAAATGGAAAATGTTGTGTAGTTTGTATCAATTTTAAGTTAATTTTTATTTCCTTCGTTGTATAACAACAAAAGGAAATCATACATAGACCGAAAAAATGGGAAATATAAATCATATAATATAGGAAAGTCCAGATAAATTAGGTTGGAGATATGCTCTAAATGCATCCAACTAGTTCGTTTGCGACTTCTAAAGTGATTAAGTATACAACGAGATCAAAAATATATCAATCCCTAATTTAAACGATTCAAATTTAAGGTACCTTAATTAATTTAAATTAAAGTTGTATTTTTAATTTCATTTTACAAGTCTCGTTTATTTTATAGGGATCAAACTTAGTTAATTGAATAAATAGATTTTTTTTTCATTTTTTCAAAAATGAAATGAAACTATAAATACGATTCTGTACTTATCAGTAGTAATTTTACTCATGCATCATAATTGAAGCTTAGTAGAGAATGTCTTCTTGTACATATCACTCCCATTTATTTTGCCATATTGGCGAACTTAAGCTGGTTTACATACCATGCATTCTTGTTGGGAATGTATTTCTAAATGCAAGAATGTTGTTTTACACGATTTTTATCATTCGCAGCAGTTAGAAAATATAAACAAACTAAGATACAATAAAAAAAATGGCTGAGCAATAATGCATGATGGTCAAAACTTGCAAATGAGCAATAGGCTTAAGTTCTGAGCAAACCAACCTGCAATCCCGTAACTATATAAGTTTTATCTCTTGCTCCTGCTTGTATAAGCTTTTTCTCAGAAGAGGTTTGTTTTATTATGGAGAGGGGTTGTTCCAGCTATGTTAAACACTGAAAGGAGATGCAAGACATTGACATTTCCTTCTTCACATATTTCCGATTAATTAATTTATGACGAAAAATCAAATACTTGAAAAGTGGCTTGTTGCATACTTCCATTTTTTTTTATATAGAAACCATAAGGGGAAGAAGGAAAAAGCAAGCATGCACAAATAAACAAACTTTAAACGGATAATTTTGAAGAAATTGTGACGGCACGTGCTGAAGTTCTACGCAATTACCATTAATGGAAACAAATTATAAATAGAGTTGTTGAGTACTGTGTTTTAATTGAATCTAATTTTTGCGTGACTAAGTGAACAAATAAGGATATCTCTGCTAAAGGTTATGTCTACAACTTCAGCAAATTTTAAAAAGGTTGCACGGAAAATACTAAATCTAAGTCTCATGTCACTGAACATTCACATGGACTCTTAAAACAATAGTATTCGAACAGAGACTTTAAAAAACAAATCAAATTAAACTATACTATAAATGAGAAGTGCCACACTTTTATGGTGAAAACACTTTTATGGTGAAAACACGAGCGTAAACCAAGTTCCATTCTTATTCTTTCACGTACACAAAAATCAAATTATCATAACTGAACCCAATACTAAAAGTTAAGACATATTGTTTATTCTATATAAAGAGATTATTAAGAAAATGGAGAAATTTGATTTGATGCGGCTGCTGCTGTACAAGTAGCACGATGAAACGACTGAAGGAGAGGAGAGTAATTCCAGCATTTTGATGCTCTCAAGGAATGAATCAGAAGGAGTCACTTGCACGATCCATCATGGTAAGTGTCATTCATCAGCAACATCGCATTTAGCTCCTGCATATCAAAAGTAGTCTTTCATGAAGTTATGCAAATTAACAACTTTTGTATGCCTCAAATAAGACCAAAGTGAATTATGGCAACTTTTGTATGCCTCAAATAAGACCAAAGTGAATTATGGGAACATTGAAATTCACAATTGCACCACAAAGAAATACATATAATCTGTTAGGAGTTCAAGAAACCAGAGGATATTATGACTACAAAATCAGCTTTGCATTAGTATGTCAAATCATATAAAAACATCTAAAAACAACAATAAGAAAAAGAAAATCGTTTAAGGCAGGATTAAAAGAACTTGATATTGCAAGAAGAATATTTTATCGTACCTGTTCGTCTTTGTAATTCAATATGCCATCCAAGGACTCCAAAGTATCCTGCGCGAGTCCTTCACCAGACTCCATGCTCGGCAAAACACACGCATTATTTGACTTCATTGAATTGAAACTCTCGCCTTCACTAGACTGTGTAATTGATGAATTAACCCCATTCATTTGGCCAACCAGAGATGCATCAATTCTCTTATTGTCAACTGTATTGTTTTGGTCATAGCAATGCCCCAAGGAACCAGTGCTTCCGTTAGAAGAAATGACAGGATTTATGGAATTGAAGGTTTGACTTATGTCTTTGCTGCAACTTCCCTTGTTATGCTGGGTGTAACATGAAGCTAGTGAGACATTCCCCCCAAGTAAACCTTCTTGGTGTAGCATCTCGCTTACAACATCATCCTCCAAACGATGATTGGAAGCAAAACCAACTGGACTGTTCCTACTGCAAAAAGTGGATGAGGACAATTTTAAGTTATGCTGAAGCAGATGATCATTATTGAAAACGTTACTGACAGCAGAAGCATTGGAAGGAAAGCTAGATATCGGAGCTGCTCCCTGCCAGCTTTTATTACTATAATCACATTCACACCCCATTTTAGACCAACCACAGGAGTTTGGATCAAAAGATTGTGCTTTTACAGAAGCAGCTCCAAAAGAATAATGATTTCTGAATGCTTCAGAATGATGTGTAAGTTGGGAAATGCCTTGGAGAAGTAAATTATTATTTGAGAGACCAGGAAGAGAAACATTCGCTGCATTTCTAACAGTGGCTCTATTTTCCAAGAAACTAGAGAAATCTTTGAATCCAGTTGAGTGATCAAGTAGATTAAACCTCCTAATACCAGCTGGAGAGTTGTTCTGCTTAAATTGGTTAGCCTCGATTGATGTTGGAATTCCCTGCAATAAGCTTGAGGTTTGATTTGCAGAAAACATGGAGGAGTGCATGTTTCCATGTGCTTTTATGCAGCTGCCGTTGATATTTCGAGACTGAGTAGCCGGAACAATTGCAGATGAGTTCATTCCTCTCGAGTTCAAGCTGGATGAAGCGTTATACACACTAAACCTTCCACCAGGTGCATATGCATCTGACTGTAATGCGGTGCTTAACATGACTCCTGATTCAGATGAAGGGCGAAAGCAATCAACTGAACCCATACGGTTGTAACGATTGGGCTTTTTGAGATCGAGTCTGAATTTCTGTGAAACAAAGAAGCACAATTATCACATCACAGGATTTAGAGCAGAGTTGTTAGTTCATTTTGTAGACACTTATATTTCATAAACTATGATTTTTCAATTATTAATGAATCATCATGTCTGAAAGATTTTCATAACATTAATTTTGTTGTTTATAAGGAAAATTTCCCACTTCAACTATTAACATAGGTCAAACTTAAAACCAAAGAGACATATGATAAAGTGGAAATTTAGAGTTCATACCTGGAGATGGCTCGCTACTTTTTCTCTAGAAAGTCCCTCAATATTCATCAAGTCAAGTATTTTCTTGGGGAAAGCATCTGCATTAGAAACCTTATATTAGGACCTGTAAAACCTTATATAAAGTTCTAAATTCTCAAGTCAAGAAAAATTAGATAAGTAATATGTCTTTATCACACTCACTGTCAATTCCCAGCTGATTAACGGCAGCAAGAAATTTGTTGTGCAACTCAGCATCCCAAACTAAACGAGATTTCTTCTGATTGGAGGGTTCATTGTTCTCTTTATCATCTTCTCCCACTTCCATAGCCTTACAGTGTGCTTTCCTTTTATGATCCCCTTTTATATTCTGGTTAGCATTAGTTTTTGGTGCCAAGGCTTGACTACATTCCCCAGCAATAATGCATGGTTCCTCCTCATTTGCAAGCTTAGCAGCCATACTGCAGTCTATTTCCTCACTTGCTGTCTTATTCTTATCCTTGCTATCAATCTTCTTCCGCACTACATGTTGCCATATGTTCTGTAACTCTTGAATTCGAACTGGTTTCGTTAAAAAGTCACAAGCACCATATATGACACCTTTCATCACTCGCTCTCTGTCACAGTATCCTGACAACACTGGATCACAAACACACACAAAAATGCAAGAGTTTAAGTTCATACCATGTGAGACAACACATGTTTCTGAGCTTGATTTTCTCTCAGACTTTTCTTTGAAAAAAAAAAACACAGAATAAAGAAACAAAACAAGGAATTTGGACAATTCTCATCAGTAAAATACCAATAATCTCTGAATGAAGAGAAGTATTCTCAAGTTGAATGAATGTCAAGACAAAAAGTTTTTGTGCTTACTGATAACCGGTAGGTCCATCTCAAGTCCCACTTGCTGAAGCAGCTTAAACCCATCTATTTCAGGCATATTCACATCACTGATAACAAGGTCAAACTTGTTTCTGTTTTTCCGCAGCATTTCTAGCGCCTCAACTGATTGAGTAGTTGTAGTAACTGGAACAAACAAACAAATCATAAATCAGATATGAGATAAATCAAAGCAGTGTCAATTGTCAAGCGCTTAATCAGACTTATTAAGGCAGGATTCGTAGTTAGAAAATTAATGCAGCAAAACAAGAAAACCAGTCTTGAAAAAAAAAAGAATTTCTGAGAAAAAAAAAGAAAGAAAGGACATCCCCGTCTTGCAACGAAAGAAAATTGTCACCATGTCTCATGAGTCCAAAACTTCATATGGAAAGGGAATAAGAAGTAAAAGAAATACAACATTTCATGACGACGAGGATGACATGCAAAAACCAATGTACAATAGTGAATTAAAACAGAAAGATAACAAACCATTATACTGGCATTTGCGAAGCAGGTTCTCCAACACTGTGAGATACGTTCGGTCGTCATCAACGGCAAGTACACGTAAACCCACAGGAAAATGGTCTTCCTCCATCATCTTAAACAACAACTAAATACCCAGATGAGGATAAAGCATTGTTAGGATAAAAAACGAGTCACAGAGCAAAAAGGTCCAATCTTGACAACAGAAACCTTGTTTTCAGGGCCTCTTTGAGTCAACAGACAAACAAACACAAAAGATATAAAAAAAGAAGAAATAGGGAATTAAGAAAAGGGTGGAGAGGGAGGGTAATGCAAAAAAACCAATAGAAATAGGCAATGATAATGAGTTCCAAGAACCAGTGAAGGGATTCAATTCAAACCTAAAAAAAAAGATACCAATGATAATGAGTGCCAAGAACACAAATCTTTATTCTTTTAGAATTTCAGTGAAAGTTGTCTTTCTCTGTGTCTGATACCAATGGCATTGCTCTGTCACCTGTCGTTAACTTTTACTTCCAACACAACAGAAATAGTCTCTGCCTTTATTTATTATTATTTGTTGATTGTCACAGTGAATGCTGAATATAAACACCGTAATTATGTTTCTTTGTTACCCTTTTTATATTCAATAATAGGAAACATACACGAGTGAGAATAAAATTAAGAATTGGAATAAAACCAATATATCTAGAAGAAAAGGCAAGCAGGAGGAGCAAATATATTTAAAGACAAGAATATGCTGGTTCAGATGCAGATCGTATTTATCTCAAATTTTAAATACAGTTATTTGACTAAGAGGCTTTTCTAACAGTAGATTTAAATTATACCACAAGGTCCAATCGAAACAACAAAAGAAAAATCACGGCATCGATTAAACGTAAACATTGATGGTAAAGAATGGGAACTTTTATCAAATAATACCTTCCAAATCATCAATTATAATTTCAGGAAGCAATGGATCAAGAAGAGGTTGATATCCTTCATCTTTCATTAACTTGGTTAACAGTTTTAACGCCAACCTTATTTCATCAATTTGTGGGTGCATATTGTCTCCAACAACAAAGACATGGGTCCAACTTTTCAACTCAATCCAGCTACAACCAGGTTCTTTAGTCACCCCTCGGGTCTTCATCATCCCCCTGATACGCTCCACATCTTCCCATTTTCCTAAAGCAGTATATATACTCGATAACAACACATAAGCAGAAGATTCTGGCGAGCCTAACTCCATTAGTTTCTCTCCAGCATAAGCTCCAAGATCATAGTTACGATGGTTCTTGCAGGCCCCTAATAATATGCGCCACAGACACAAATAATGATCAACCGTTGCTGATTCAATGAATTCTTTTGCTTCATTGAGTTGTCCAGCACGGCTCAAGATATCAACCATGCAAGCATAATGCTCTACAGTAGGAGTAATGTTAAACTCATCAAACATCATCTTAAAATAAACCCACCCTCTGTCCACCAAACCCATATGACTACAAGCAGAGAGAAGATTCACAAATGTGACACTATCAGGCTTTGTTCCCTCCGAGCACATCTCTTCAAACAACTTCAAGGCTTCAATGCCGCGACCATTTTGAGAAAGCCCAGATATCATTGCATTCCACGAAATTACATCTCTGGAAGGCATCCTCCAAAAGATGCGGCATCCGTCATCCAAACTTCCACACTTTGCGTACATGGCAGAAAGAGCACTTCCAACCGGAACTTCCAAGCTAAAACCATACTTAATAATCCCGGCATGCATTTGCTTTCCCTGATCTAAAGCCGCCAAGTTAGAACAAGCCTTTAGAACACTCGCCATGGTTAAATCATTGGGGATAACTCGCCCCATCTGCATTTTACCGTACAAATTCAAAGCACCTTCATAATCCCCATTTTGTACATAACCCGTTATGATTGAAGTCCAGAGAACAACATCAGGTTGTTGAATATACTCAAAACCCTTCCGAGCATCCCCTATACAACCACACTTCGCATACATGTCCACCAAAGCCGACAAAACATACAATTGCAGTTCATACCCCAGCTTCAAGGAATAGCCATGCAGTTGTCTCCCTTCCACAATAGCACAAACATCACTACAAGCATTGATCACCCCAACAAGAGTATACTCAGTAGGCAAAACTCCAGAGTGATGCATATCATAAAACAGTTTCAAAGCCTTATCAGCATCCCCACTCTGAGCAAAACCAGTAACCATAGCCGACCACGTGATCGAATTCTTATTCCCCGACAGCTCAAAAGTCTTGAGCGCATCCTCCAAGCTCCCACACTTCGCATACATCGTCACAAGAGCATTCCCCACAGAGACAAAGCAAACCAACCCGTTTTTCACCGCAAGAGAATGAACCTGCCTTCCAGTGTCCACAAACACGTGACACGTCAAAGCACTAAGAACACTAGTGAACACAAACTCATTTTCATTGTCACCCTCTTTTTCACGACGCAAGAGTTCAAATAGCCCAAAAGCCTCGTAAGCAAACTCCTTAGAAGCATACCCAGAAATCATGGTAGCCCAAGAAACCGCATTCCGCTCAGGCATTTCGTCAAACAGCTCACGCGCCTCAGCAACAAGACCCGTTTTGCAGTACAAGTTCAAAAGCGAACTCGCTGCGAAAACGTCATCGGAGCAGGCCGTTTTTACAGCGAGGGCGTGTGCCATGCGGCCGGCACTGACGTGGGAGAGGTTGGAGGCGGCGGTGAAGATGCCGGCGAAGGTGTGAGCGTTGGGGACGGTGGTGCAGACCATCATGCGGTGAAAGAGGCGCATGACGTGAGAAGAAGAGGCGTAGGCTTGTTGTTGGGAGAATGCATTGATGAGGCAGTTCCATGAAACGACGTCTTTGTGGACGATGTTGTCGAATACGAGGTTGGCTTCTGCGAAGTGACCACACTTGGCATAGAGGTTGATGACGGCGTTGGCGACGTGAGTGAAGGAGAAAGAACCGTTTCTTAGAATGCGAGCGTGCAAAGCTCGGCCTCTGGAAAGTTCTTTGTTGGCAGTGCAGTGAAGGAGAGCACGCAACACTTGCACGTGTTGGGGTGGAAACGGAAGAGGCATGCATCCACACTGGTAACAAATGACACTGTCTGTGTTCAACTTCAACGTCTGGTATATATATATATATATATAATGTGAAGTTCTATTACATGGGTAAGATTAGTGAATTTCTATATTTCAAAATGTGAATGGAACAATAATCGATTATTAAAATACTTAATATTCATAATTAAAGTATTGGAAAATAAGGATATAATTTTCATTTAAATTCATTAATGTAGAGATAATATGGACATGCAATGTATCAATGAAATGATGCAGGAAATTAGTAAATCTATAAACTTGAATTAAACAAATTATCAAATATAAGAAAATTTAAGATTCATATTTACCTGTACAAATTGAAAACAGTGGAACTAAACAACAAATCTTATCATTGTATAAACTAAAGGCTTATAAATGTAAATTAGTATGACTAAAATAAAGTTTAGAATTTAGTATAAATCTTTGTGGAGATTTGGAGTTAATGAATCATTTTACTCTAAGTTTTCAATAAACTCAATTGAAGCCAAGAAGAAGAACATGAAAATGATGAGCCTGAGGTTTACACAAGATTCTTGATGGAATATTAATTTTTATATTTTTGGTGTTGGTTGATGGTTGGTTGAATTAGGTTGAGAAATAATAGTTTATTGAAAAAAAAAATCTTGAATCTTAAAGGTACACCTATTTGTGTTTAGTGGAAAGAGTTTCTCAAAGAATTTTAGGTTAAACCTTAAAAGGAGATAGTAGATTTTTGAAAGATTATTAGTTGAATCTTAGACACAAAATTATGAGATTTTTTGTGACAAAAATAATAAAGATTGGTTGTGTTTTTAGTTGATAATAGCTGTTTTGATTGAAATTTTCGTGAATTATGTTATATAAAAAAATAAAAAAGACAATGATAAGTTTAATTTGAATTATAGATAGGATTTTCTTATTTTTCATATCATGTTGAGATATTTGAAAAAATAATTAATGAAGTGTAAATGACTTTTGTAATTAAAAACTCTTTTATATATTACATAAACTAACTAATTGAGACATGTTCCTGTACATCTATCTTTTATCTTTTTAAGAGTTAAGGTTAATGTTATTTTAAATATACATTTCTCCCTTAACCTATGAAGGATAAAATTATGACAGAGCTTTAATATCCAAGCAAACAATATTTCAAACGCAGTGATTGATCTTAACGATACTATTTTGACATACTTAAGATTGGAATAATACATATAGGTGTAATAATTTTGGATGAAGATGATGGAACTCACATATATTTCTAACACATTTAAATATAATAAAATTATACTTAAACAATTTACAATAATATCGAAAGATAATAGACATCAAGAATAATGTTATATGGATTGTTTCTATATATTTTAGAATCACAATGTCTAATTATTTTGTTAATAAAAAAATTAAAAATAATAATAATTTCACAAGTTTTAACATACATGTTTTAAAAAATAATACATATTAATGTCATTATGTAAATAAATCTCACTATTACAATTTATTTATAGAAATTAATTTTATAACTCTTTATTAGACATGAGACTATTTTGACTTAATTCATTAGTGTTGGATACAAATATTCATTTTAATCTTTATCGAATATTGTATCCATACTTACTTGTATATTATTTTAAATATTAATTAAATATTTTTCTTAGTAAAAGTAAACTCATATAAAGGAAACATAAGATTCATTATTGAAAATACAAACATATTTTTTAAATGTCCAAATTTAACAAATAAATTATGATAAATTATATCTTAGAATAAAATATTAAATAACAATTAGAGTGTTATTAACAATAAAGAAGAGTAAACAACTAAGCATAATTGAAAATTCATGAGAAGTTAATATCTATTACTTTTGCACTGGGGAGAAAAAGTATCTTTAGAATTTAGTACATTTTGTAAATATCATAAAGAGAGAAAGAGTAAAAATTGTGAATATCATAAAGAGAGAAGGAGTAAAAATTGTGAATGAAAGAATAATTATTCAAATGAAATAAAATTAAACAACAAATAAAAGAGAGAAAGAGTAAAAATTGTGAAAGAAAGAATAATTATTCAAATGAAATAAAACTAAAAAACAAATAAAAGAAAAGATAACTTTTGAAGGTTATCCAATAAATTAATGGTTTATATCATTAATCACTCGTTCTCACGTGACAAAAGAAATAATTAAAAATTATTAATACGAATATAAATAATAAAATATTTGGGTTACAAATTATCTCATTTAATAAAATTGAGATTTAGAATTTAGAATTTAAGGTTATGATAAAATCAAGGTTTACATTATTTTAAAAATTAAGTTTTGATGAAAGGAAAAACACATTGAAAATTTATTTAAACTCAATAATTGAAAGATAATAAAAAATTACATAATGAAAGAATAAATATGTAAATAAAAAAATTACAATTTTACATAAAACATGACACATTTTTAACTATCCAATAATTGTATTTTAATCATTTAAAACATAAACAAATATAAGGATAAAAATGAGAAAAATACGTGCATATTTATTATCTCTATATCTAATTTAAAAAAAATCAAATATTACTTATAATTATATAAATAAAAATAATAATAAATTCATATATTTCTATTTATTTGAATTCATTTTTTATCTCACCTGTTTAATAGTAGATAAATTTCTCTTTTTTTAAAATTGAAAAATGTATCATTAAATCATGTAATCTATCTTTATGCACAATCTATCTTTATGTGCATATAGTGATGTTACTATTTATATTTTAATAGAAAGTAAAATGCATACATGATACATCTTGTATGCAAATTATGTTTCTCAATTATCATATATCTTTTAGGGGTTTATTATTGTCGCATAAATAAGTTCTTTTTGTGTTGGTAGTACTTTGTTATGTTTTTCTATCTAAAGAGGTAGTTTGTTGTAGTAGTAGTAAAAAATGGAAAAGTATTAAAACTTTTAACTAAAAAATATATACATGTGCATGGTGTCTATATGCCAGGATGCTGTTTTTCTTATGCGTGCAATGTTAAAAAAAAACTTAGTTTTTATTTTAATGTCCTATGCCGTGTTTGACCAAGAGGAAAGTAATAAAGAAACAATTAAGAAAAGATAAGAAAAAATAAGTTGAGAAAATAAAAGCATTAAAAAAATATGAAAATGGAATGTTTGGTAAATTCTAAACATGTTAGAAATAGAGATAAAATCTTTTAAAAGTGGTACAATTTGATTAGTTTGACAAGAAAAAAAAAACATAATTATGCGAGAGAAATAATACAATTGATCAACCGATCAGGTAAAACCGGTCGACCAATAAGTGTTTTCGGTTGGATTCCAGCATTACATCTGTAATTTGGGATAACCATTTTACATTAAATACATGTCTGGGTAATTTTGTTAAAATATGACAGGTAAGTACAAATTATAACCAATATTATATAACTAATTTCTGTTATAAAATCATAACAGATCCCAAAACTCTTCAAGCCCAATATAATGCCTATAAATACAGACAGTCATCTTAAACAAGATATTTCTAAACTCTGATCAATATTTCTACACACTCTAACCCATCAAATAGTAATTCTATAAGACATTATTTTATCTTGCTAAAACAACAATAAATCCTAAAAATTATTCATTCTCTTAAACACAAAAAATACTACTTTTTTTCCTTTTCATCACGTACCATGAATGTGATATAAATTATTCATAAAAATATAAATATATACTCTTTATATCCTTTAATTCCCTAATTTGTTAAAAAGGCAGAAAATATGAAAATCTGTTGTCAAAACAAATATAGTTTTCAAATAAAAAAAGATTTCAATTTTGATGGGTTTCACATGAAAATAACTATCTTAGACGCAGGCAATATTTTATGAAATTATTTGAATAAGAATATTAGATTTTGCTTAAGTTTTAAGAGTTTAGAAAATGGTAATGTAGGCTAAAATAAATTTTATCATCATAAAATAAAAAAAATCCGTTTTCTTTAGTATAAAATAAAAATATCTTTAAAAAATGCAATATCATTTAAATTACTATTAAACATAAAAGCTAGAAATATTTTCAAAAAAGTAAACACCTTTCAAAATTCAATTTAAAATTCGCATACCTTTAAGAAAAATGTATTTCTCATTATTCCAAAATGCACAAACAGGAACTAGTATATATTTCAGAGAGATAAATAAGTATTTATAAAGTTATATAATCTTGTACAATTAACTAATGGAACCGTTTTTTAAATGTGTTTATTTCCTATCTGACTATCAACCTATAACATTATAACCAATCTTAAAAGAAGTTTTTCAATATTTGTTTTTTCTGTTTAAATTTTATTTTTCCCATCAGATCCGATTTAGCGTATAAAAATCTCAAACATCCAAATTTAAAAATAAAAGACATATAATTTAAAAAATTTCTATAAACTAAAAAAAATGATGTGCAAGTATGAAGAGAAACATGTGTGTTGGCATATTTTGATGAAAGTGTGACATAAAAGGGTACCTTAAGAAGGTGATGAAGATTGGGCTTTGGCACTTTGCCATCTCCCAAACCTTGCAACATAGCAAAACAAAACCCTTCTTCTAACCTCAATACTCTTTCTTCTTTCTCCAACACCATCGCCATGGAAGACGACGATGACTTCGGTGGTCTATACACAGATCTTCCTCAGCCCTTCGCTCCTTCCTCTCCTTCTCCTCCCAAAGCTCAACCCGTTCACCGCCAACAATCACCTCCACAACCACCGCGCCACGCCGAACCCGCAATCGCCCATTCCAACCCCGCCGATCAACCTTCCGTTGATTTGATCGACAGGGACGTCAAATTCGACATCGAGGATGAGGAAATCGAGGAACAGCCGCTCATTCCGGGGCTAACCGTGGAAGCTTCCAGAAGAATCGGCGAGGGCGATGATTGGGACGACAGCGATGACAGCGAGGATGACTTGCAGATTGTGTTGGACGACTGCGGCCGTCCGGATGCCGGCGAAGACGGTGGCCTAGATGTTGCGGTGGCTGCCGGCGACACGGAGGAGCGCGATTGGGGCGAGAATTTGATGCAACCGATTGCCGTTGACGGTGAGAAGAAGGACGCGGGAGAGTCGGGAAAAGCACTTGCGCCGAAAATTGGGTACAACAATCAGGGTTATCATCATCCTTTTCATTCTCAGTTTAAGGTCAGTGGCGTTGTAATTGTACGTTTAAGAATAGTAGTAAATGAAGTTTGATGATCGAATTCAGCTAGTTTTGTGTTTCTTTTGTGCTTCATTGTTGTGAATAGATGTAAAAAAGAAAGAAAAGCTTAAAAGGAGTGAAAATAGAAAGAAGCCAAAGCAAAAGATTTTGTAATATTTTTTGGTATTATTAATGTTATTATATACTGTGACTTACACAGTTACACCAATGGAAAAATTTAGTTGAAGTTTTTGTTTTGTTATCATTCTCTTTTGGGTACATTGGTTGAGCCTTGGATTCAAGGACCAAGCCATAATGGATGTTAGCTTACACATGCAGATTACAGATATATATCGAGCATGACATATCTGAATGAATTGGCACCCTGACACCTTGGCAGCCTTGCTTCTTGTGAAATGTGAATGAAAAGAGAAAATAACTGTCCTATTGAATTGTAGGAAAAAAATAAAATAAGAAGGAAGTATAATGAGTCTCTCTCATCGTGAATATTAAATACAATGATAGTGTTTTCTGCATTTTGGTAGTAATCCCGTTCCTTTGCGTTTGGTGAATCTTGAAGTACAACTGTTTCCTTTGCGTTTGGTGAATCTTGAAGTACAACTGTTTCCTTTCCTACTAGCGTGTTATCAAGCTTTCTATTCAAGGAAGATGAACGGATTACTCTAAATATTAACCCATGTTGATATTAATTATTTTTACGGATTTCCATATTTAACTTTAATCAGCTAATCAAATAAATGCTCCTTCATAAGGTGGTGCAGACTACAGAACAGTTTCACTGAATTATTTCTTTGGGGGATTTTTTTTACTTTCTGGGGAATAGAAACTGCTTGATCTTTGTATCTTTGTTGCTTGAATTAAGACGAAGACAACAACACAAAAGTTTTACCCCATTAAGTTCAATTGGAAACCATATTCTTTGAGATGTTACTTACCATAAAATTCCTTTTCACAACTTCTTTCAGTTTCTTGCTGGATCTCTTTCTATCTTTTTTCATGAAACTAAAAATCATGCAATCTAATCTTCTTACTAATGTTTATAGTTGCCTTTTTTGTACGTGTTCAAACCACGTTGACTGGTTTTGTTTAATGAATTGAGGAAGATATGGAAATTGAGTACCTGGATTCCAGACACAGCACGGCTGTGAAGCATGAACTAAAACGGGAAGCCATACTGCAATGATTCAGAGTCTGAGATCTAACTAATAACTCACAAATATAAACAAGTCATTCACACAGTATATTAAGCTTCTCGGGTATTTGGTTCTAGACATTGGCTTTGTTTGGATAATTTTTTTTATAAACACTTGTAAAAGAAGAAAATGAGAAGGAAAAACGAATTAAGTTTCTTATAAAATTCAAGTAAACTTCTGTCCTTTTAAATATAAACTGTCTTGTCTAACTTCTCCAAAAACTGAACTGCATAAGTTGATTTTAGATTACAGAAATAACTCGAATTCATTTTCTTTTCTATAAGATTATGTAGAGAAATTTATTTAAATAGGACCACAGTGTTCTAGTTCTTATGAGCAAATACCTTGAGTTTGACCTTTGCTTGCCCCGTCCTTCTAAATAATTTTAGCACAAGTAAGGTTTTACCAGGATACTTTCAGCCATAATGCCGGAATGACTCTTGTGTGAGGGGACACGGGGGGATATAAAAACCATTTTTCAGCCTTCACCTAACAATTTAATCTTTTTGGAACAATGAGTCACCGATAACCACAAACATAGCATAAAAGGATAAGTAAAAGAACATGGAAAATTTACCTTTAATTATGTGGAATGTTGATGCTGCTCAGCCTGCGTCACCTTTTAAAAATTGTGTATTGTACGAAATTATGAGGTAATTTTTTCTGTAGCAATTGGTTATAATTTGCTGTTGCCTTTAAGAATCATTCATGAAATGTATATTGAATCCAGTTTGAGATGCTGCAGACACAGGTAATTAACTGGATTCTGTTTGGAGAATTACAGAATCATATTCTTTGACAGACTCTTATGCCCACATTTACTACTGTTGGACGAATTTGATGTGGATCTCAATTCAATTGGTCTAAAAATGTTTGGGAACCCCCTTATTCAGTGACCCAGATAAAAATTCACCTAACAATAGACTGTATGTTGAAAAAGTGTGTTGCTGGCATTCCTCGTCTGTTGTTACCGCAACTGATCAAGTGGCTATGCAGTAGACACCGGATTAAATCAATGGAAATATTTGATGTTTCATTTTGGTTTCTTGCAGTCTTCTTCTGTGATGAGTTACATATGTATTGGGAATATTAAACGTGATTATGAAATTACTTTACCTGATTGATTTATGGGTTTGTTTCTTCCTAGAAACCTTTAAATACATTAGAACCAAAATAAATTCACTGAAAGGTTTATGCTCAAACTATATTGGTTATTAATTATAATTGGGTGAGCATTTACCAACTTGTTTTAGATGAACTTGATTTTGGTTATACGAGTGTGAAACGAAGCGGTTCACGTGCTGTAATTTTTATCCAAAAAGTAAGCTTGTGAGAGAATTTAGTATAAAGTTCGTATGTGCAGAAGTTAAAATTTTTCTTTGCGGGTAGGAAGCAAAATTGCATTATGAAGCTTCAAATGTGAGTTGGGGGCTCTCCTGGCACATTCTACTGCCTTGTGAACAATTGTTTGTTTCTCTAATTTAGGTGTTTCTATGCATCTTGAACCAAAAGTACTTGTGTCTCCATAGATTCTGTCAGTAATTATGTTTTCTAAATTTGGGCTGGGTGTTGTACTTCCTCTCTGCTGGTTCATTGATTATTTTATTTTTTATTTTTATCTTAAAACTATTCTTTTATGGAAGAGAAGATTCTATCTTTTATACCATTCATCAGACAGTTAAATATTTCATTTACTCTATACCCGTATAGTTGTTTCCTTGGATTAAGTATAAAGATGTGAACTATGGATTATGAAACGGAAAATAATTAAGTATCTAATGATTTACATTTTTCACTTTTGTTTTAATTGTAATGTAGTATGTCAGGCCTGGTGCAGCATCCATACCTGCAGCAACTAGTTCTACTCCAGGAGGTCCTCTTGGTCAGATTCGTCCACTAGCTAACATGACTCCTGTGGCCGGTCATGGCAGAGGGGACTGGAGACCGGCTGGAATAAAAGGTGCTGCTGCCATGCAAAAAGGTTTTCAAGCAGGTTCTGGATTACCTATGCGTGGACACAGTGCAGCAGGACGCGGTTTTGGTGGTGGATTCGAGTTCGTGCTTCCTTCTCAAAAGTAAAATTTAATTGACAATTTTATCCTTCTCAAAAGTAAAATTTAATTGACAATTTTATTTGTCTCTAGCTGTGTTAAGACACGAAATGAAGAGATTGATGTCAATTGCTAACTAGAAATCCTTTTTGTTAAGCATCTGAGGTGCATTGCATTTAGGGCAGAACTGTTTGGAAACCGAAACATGTGGTTTCTGAGTGGATGGAGGCTGATAATTTTTATTTTTATTTTTTTCCTTTTGATCTCTATGAACATTTTTTTGGTAATTTCGATCTTAAGTAAAAAGTGTAGATATGGTTAGCAAACGAGCTTTATTGCATGATAAAGTTGTTAGATCAATATGTTAACCGAGGTCATCATAATTCACTTTTCTTGGAATGACGTATTTGTGGGGCAAATCTTCTTAATCGTTTACACCTCCATTTGATCACCGCGTCCATTTTGTTACTATACCGATTTATCTCCCAGTGATTGCTTATTTAACCTGCCACTTATTTTATCAGGACAATATTTGATGTTGATATTGATAGTTTTGAGGAGAAACCATGGAAATACCCTGGTGTTGATGTATCAGAATTTTTCAACTTCGGTCTGAATGAGGATACCTGGAAAGATTATTGCAAACAACTGGTAATTTTTTTGCTTATATTGTTTTCCAGTAGAAATTTAGTGTAGACTGAGAAAATCTTGTGACTTTCTAGGAACAACTACGTCTTGAGTCTACGATGCAAAGCAAGATCCATGTTTATGAGAGGGGTCGAACAGAGCAGGTAATGATGTTAGTGCTGGCTAGAAACAGTTCCTTATCACATTTTTTGGGAGTTGTTTTGGTCTAGTGCTTATTTAAAATAAATTAAATCATCTACTTGATTTCGGTCCAGGACTACGATCCAGATTTGCCCCCTGAATTAGCTGCAGCTTCTGGTATACATGATATTCCTGTTAATAATGCTAATTATCTAAAGTCAGATGTTGGACAAAACGTTATCATAAAAGGTTCTGGACCTATGCGACCAACAATTGTATGTATTTCTACCATTCATTGAAATCCTCTATTATATTATGGCCAGATACTTGTTTTTTTTTTCTTTTTCTGGCGTATTAGCCTGCTTGTGTCTGGTCATTACAGTATAAAATATTTGTAGCATTTTCTGCTTTTCTTTTTCTCTTGGTAGGAGTTCTTGATATTATTCATTTTATCAGCCAACTGGGAGAGCAATACAGGTGGAAAGTGGTTCTGGTGATCGACTTCCTTCCATTGACACCCGACCTCCTCGAATCCGTGATTCAGATGCTATCATTGAGGTTTCTGAGCTATTGTCATTAACAATTTGTCGTAATTAAATTTGTCTTTTATTCTTGCATCCTACATCTGCAGTGTACTTGTTACTCACCATATTTTTATGAACAGATTGTTTTACAAGATCCGGCAGACAATGACTCCAATGCAAAAATTGATGTTCAAGATCAACAAGAGGGTGGGGAGCCCCAGGGAAAGGATTTTAGTGATGACCATGTATCTGGATATGAAGTTCCAAGGTCAGAGTCCAAGTATTTTAATGGTCAAAAGAGAGAGCTGATTGGAAGAAGAATGCCGAATATGAAGGCCAGTCCTACTAGCATACCCGTAGAAGATGAAAATTTGCCCTACCCCGAGGAAAAGACAATGGACTACTCTGATTATAGGTACCAAACTCCTGGGTCGTATTATGTTCTTCACATTGGATAGATATACATAATTCAGATAATCCCATTTAAATTCAAAACCATTCTTAACTTCATTTCACTTTGATCCTTTTATGCGAAGATTGTGTATAATGCATTGTGAACTATGGGCTGCACGAGATTGCACAATTAACTAGTTAATTCATGCAAGGTTCGGTGTAATTAACGAAAGTAATGTAGACAACTGGGCAGCATGATTATTGATTGCTGATAGGTTACTTTACATTAATTTTCCATGCCTAAACAGTTAAATTTGAATTGTAATTATTTTATTGGGGAAATCAACATATTTTGGACATGTTAAAGAATAAGCATGCTAAATTACAAACATCACACATTAACTGTCACATTATTCTATAACTGCCTAAATAAATGCATAACTGACAGAAATTTGACGCCAAAAATGATAATGCATATCCATAAAGACTTGCCTAAAGACACAATTACTTCGGAAACACTATTATTTCAGGCCAAATTGGTCTATGTCGGTTTCTTATTCCTTTCCTTCTTACATAAACATTCCATATCCTATGAAAACATTGAATGCAACGTAATGAAACATATCCCACTCCTCTTAGAGAAAAAGAAGGTTGAATCTAAGATCAATCTCATGCAATCGCCCAATGTAGAACTTAATTTGGTAAAAAGATATATTTGTCAAATTTATATTTAAAATGAAAAAGAAAAGGATTGTCCAACAACTTAGATGCTTGGAAATCTTACATGAAGGGATGGTTTTTCAAGTGTAGAGGTGTTTTGGCGTGTTAGTTAAATTTTCATTTTTAAGGACAACAACTTATTTTGTTATTCTTTGCATGTCCTGGTGGTTTTTGATGAGTATGAAACTATTGGGCTCAGTTATTTTATTCTGCAGTTCATTAACACCATCTCTGTTTTCTTTTTGCAGGAAAAGGCAAGGAAGTGCATGTGATCAGTCTCCTCGTATTGTTGACGATAAAAAAGAAGAGTCAGTTGAAAGCATGGAAGGTAGACATAGTGCACACTTGTCATTTCCTGCTGTTGTGGATGTGAAGGAATCCAGCATTGAGAACAAACAGCTCGAGGAAACTGGGACAGCTGATGGAACTTCCAGGTTGGAAAAGGGAGATATAGATTTAAATGCAGTGGACGACAGAGATACCATTAACGATGGGGTGGTAGAAAGAGAGAAAGTAACATCTCAAGTTGAGCAACCTTTGCTTGGGGATGGAAGTGATTGGGAGGACTCAAAATCTGTAAGAAGTAGCAATAACAGCAAAGCAAAATCAGAAAGCAGCAGAGATTATCATAAGCAACGGGATGGTTTTGAAGTAGTTCAGGATCCACAGTCTGTTCATCTGGGGAGCATTAGAAGGCAATCTAATGATAATGAGCTGGTATTCCATAGAAGAGAGCATGATGGGGGCAAAAAAAATGGCATGGTGATTAAAAGTAGAGAGAATTCATACCCTCGCAAGGAACGACACCCTAGTTTGGCACATCAATCACACCTAAGGATTGATGGATTTGATAGTCAAAGAGATAGGGTTAGCTCTGACATGGATTGGGAACGTAGAAATGATGATCTCTATGGAAAGAGGGTTAAACATGATGAGCCAAGAAAGAGGGATTGGGGTAGGGTTCGTGAAAATGAGAGAAGCGACAATGATGATACCTTTCGTTCAAGAAAACAGTTGGATAATGGTAGCTACAGGGTTCCATATGACAAGGATGTCAGGTCAAGAGTCTCAAGACACAAAGAAAGAGATGATAGCTTGAAAGATAAGCATGAAGCTTTGGAGGATTTCCGTAGCAAGAGGAGGAAGAATGATGAATATCTTAGGAGGGAGCATGTAGCCAAAGAAGTTGGGCGTGGGTATAGAGAAAATGTCAGTAGGCACAAGCCAGAAAAGGATTCAGTATTGGATCCACGAAAGAGAGATGATCATAAAAGAAGTAGAGACGACGTTGATGTTCGCAATGCTGCCAGACAAAAGAATGAGGCCTGGCTAATGAGGGAGAGAGGTAATAGAAAGAGAGATAGAGAGGAGTGGCATCAGGTGAAACAGTCTCGCGAAGAGCCTCCATTCAAGCGTGAAAGAGGAGGACGGGATTCTGTTAGAAGTGGACGAGTAGCTGAAGAAAAGATATTGGCTGGCCCTGTTAGGGCTAAGGATGAACATAAAGTTTTGGAGAAAGAATACCAACATAGAGAAGCAATGCGACACAATGACCAATTGAAAACAAAGGATCAAATTAAGGGTGAAAGCCCACATCGTAAGGGGCATGATGATGCTAATGTCCGTGGAAATCAATACAACAGTGAGGAAAGGCGATCCAGGGAGGAAAAATCAAGTAGTCGAGGTTATTGTGCCACCAATTCTTTAGAGAACCAAAGAGTTCACGAGAGAAAGCGTGATGAGGGCTCTAGGAAAAGCAAAGAACCCATTGTTGGTAGTTTAGGCACGTCCAACAAAAGTCCAGAAGCTCAAAGTGGTCAGAACAATTTCAAGGTATACTTGATGCTTCTATATTTAAAATGTGAGATTTATCTGGAATTTATCCATCTCTATGTGCGACTTGTAGGAATATAGGTCTATAATAATGGGTAAATTAGTGCCTAACCATAGAAAGCAGGCTTGGCATCGGGTATGTAATTTCATTCACACGGTTCCTCTTTCCCCAACTTAATGCCTAGGGAGAAAGGTATAAAGCAGAACATATGATATTTTTTAGCAAAATTTTGTCCCTTTTCAATTAGGCTTTATAATTTGGTCCATAATAGGAGTCATGCTTAAGTATCTAGACACTTACGGACCAATGCATTATTTTAAGTAACAAGTTTCTTTTTCTTTACTGGCTGTAGTTAGTCCTTAATGTTTTTGCACAAGAGATTGTTATTGTTTCTTTGACTGATATTACCTGTCACTGTCAGTATTAAGCTTGATCCCTGTGGAAATGACTTTCATGTGGTTAATGATTGGAAGAAATCTTTCTATTACTCGAGTGTCTCCGCATAATCTGATTAGACCTGAAAAAATCTCACTTTTATCTCTTTTTCCGCCATGGTCAGCAGTTGAACCTTAGCCAGGTTTTCAAATTCCCTTGACTTGTCATTGTATTTGACAGATAGGTTAATGTGGTCAGCAGGATTCGGGCTGAGAAATATCACTCTTGGAAAAATGAAATTTGAATGCTTATTTCACGAGTGTGGTTTAATATTTCTTATTAAGCCTTGGACATCGATTTTAAATGCATTTTTCCTTGCTCTTTCTGTCTCTTTCGAACCAAACAGTGACTGTGGAATAATTTTTTAATCGTTCTTCTGATTTTGAGCTCAAGCTGATGTAATCAATTACTGGGTACTAATTTATATATGGTCTTCTGTTGCTGTTTATGAAGGGCGTGAAAGGCTCTGGCGATGAAGAACATGCAGAGGATGAAATCCCAGGACATCGGCTGTCCAGAAAAAAGAACGGAGAAGCCAACTCAGGTGATGAACAGCAAGATTCTCAACGAGGACGAGGACGTTCTAAATATGAACGCTGGACAAGCCATAAGGAAAGGGATTTCAGTATCAGCAGCAAGTCATCATCTTCCTTTAAGTTCAAGGACCTTGATAAGGATAATAATGATAGGTCTAAAGAATCTGGGAAACCTGTTGACGAATCTACTAAGTTAGTTTATACCAATCACCAACCACATTTATCAGTCGAGGGGAAGGATTTGGTAGATATGGAGATTAAGGATGCTAGAGCCAAAGAATTAGAGGATCAGCACTCTGATACTGTTGACAAGTTGAAGAAGCGTAGTGAGCGGTTCAGGGTTCCGACGCCAAGTGAGAAAGAGGTCGTAGTTGTCAAGAAGTTAGAGGATGAACCTCAGCCTTCTGCCGAATATGAAAATCCACTGGATTCAGAGATCAAACAAGAGCGACCACCCCGGAAAAGGAGGTGGATAGGTAACTAGATGAGAAATCTGGGAGCTTATTATTTGACTACAATTCTCGTTTAGTTTGACCCCGCGAAATTTTCTGCCTGGCCTAATTTTGTAAATTCTAGAAATCTCCCCTTCCTCCCATGAAGACATTCATAAACTCCTTTATATAATTCTTAACGGATAACCCCAGTTTAGGTTTAGTAGTGCATTGTGATTTTGAATTTGTGTTGAAAGTAACATTTTTAGTGTTGAGATTATATGTAGTTATACCATTTTTGTAACCACGCACCCAATACATTATTATACACTGTATATACGGGTAAAATGTAGAACTTGAACTTTCACAATGTAGGCACGTTTTTCTGTGTCTAAATGTGATCCATACCGGAATTTGATCTGGGTTATGAGAATTATGGGATTAACATGACTGAGTCTTGTTGAAATATGACTCTCATAAATAATTGGTATGGCTGGTGATGCATGAGCCTTATCCTGGTAGTGTTCCTCTTGTGACCGAGCGGTTCCAAGTGTCAGAAACCAGAGGCATCCTGGTAAAGGGCAGTCTGAGTGGACGCTGCTTACTTCATAACCTCTCTATGGTGGTTGAATATGAGATGTGAGCAATTGATTGTATTTGTCGTAGACTGTTAAGTTAATATTAATTGCTCTGTTTTTTTCCAGCAAGAGGATTATATAATTTTAGCTCAGAGCTTGGTCTCTAGATGTTAATGAGATGTAGTTCATGAATTTACAAATCTTTCAGTCTGAGAACCACAAATTTTATCTTCAGAGCTTATTTGGTGCGATCCGTCGCAATAAATTTTACCAATTTACTAGTGCTGTTGTAGGTGTTGGTGATGCTATGCTGAGGCTGGCCTTGGTATCATTTTCAACCCTATGCCTTCTAATCAAGCGAACAAGTGCTTTTTATTTAGTTTGGTTTGGAAAAGGATGTGGCATATTTCCTGCGATTGATGCAAATATTTTATATATGCGATAGGTGTTCATGCAATTTTTTCGGGCAGATGGGATAAGGTTGAACATTGCCTAGCTTGAAAGAAGACTAAAGGGGTGAAGATATTTAGTTGGTTTATTTTTCTTTTTTTTTTTATGAAAAAAAGTTTTTTTAATAAAATATCATGTGTTTTTTTATTAATTTATAAACTCAAATTATGTAGTGGCAGGTTTCGGTGAAGAGTATCTTGCACTAAAAAGATTCCAAAAAGATTTAGATGACTTCAAAATATGTAACAATATCACTTTTCTAAAAAAATAAAAAATATTTGAATAGAGTCAGCAGATTTTCTAAGTAACTAAAATTAAAAAAATTCCTAACAATGTCATATTCTTCAATATAAAATATAAAAAAATGTTTAATATCATAAAGATCAAGAGATTAAAAAGCAATTTTCAAATTAATAAAATTAATTGATTTATCAAATGAAAAAAATACAATAATTTTATATGCATGCAGGTATTTAATTTAAATAGAATAGAGTGTTTGTAAATAAACCTTTTCAATAGAGTAGAAAATAAAGAAAATCGAATATTATGTATAAACTAATTTAATTTATGAAAAAAATTATTATTTTTTTTCTGATAAAAGTGTTATTCAAACTCTAAACCAATTTTCAAAATCAGATTAAATAAAAAATATTATATAAATTTCTTCATATTTTAGTTTATTCGATATTGGATATTAGAGGTTGATTTTATAAGAAATACTACATTACATAAGATGATCATGCATGGCTAATGAACATCTGCCACAAAGTGGACAAGTGTGCACAGAGGTGGAACTTAACAGAAAGCAAAGTAGAATTCAATAAACACAGACATTTCTATCGTCAATCTTGGAAAAACCTTAGCCAAATCTGAATATCCAAGAACACACACAGAGAGAGGTGAAGAAAAATGTACGTGGATCACGCGTTCTCGATTTCCGATGAGGACATAATGATGGAGACGCCGTTCACGGAGAGCAACAAGCAACCGATAAAGGAGATCGCCCTCGCCATTTCTCTCATCGGCTTCGGAACCCTGGGCATTGTCATCGGCTCTCTCATGGCCTACAATCTCGTCGGCGGCGACACCGCTCACGGTAACATTCCTTCCTCAGAATGAACAACTATTTAATTGCTTTTTTATTTAATTTTAATTGAATCATTGATGCATAGGTATGTTCTTCGCGATACTGGGATCAAGCTTGTTCATTCCAGGTTTCTACTATACGCGGATTGCGTATTACGCTTACGAGAGATACAAAGACTACTCTTTCTCTGACGTACCTCACGTATAGTAGTTTAGCTCCATCACTTCAACCGTTCGTTCCCTTTTTTTTCTGTTCTCTGATAATGTGCATTTATACTGCTTGCGTTTCTAAAGTAGTATATTTATTGCTGCTAAGCTTTTTCACTTATTAAGAAACATAGAGTTCACATAATCAAAAGACCTAATGTGATTCACCTTCTGGTTAAAACCAATAAGTAAACTACAGAAGCCATACTATGAGCTTTGGACTTTTTCAAAAGCTAAAAAAATATACATCCAAAACAGCATTTTTAACAATAGAGATTATGTCAGTAGTGAAAGCCCTAGAAGAAGAGCTTCTAAGAAGCATCCAAACAGGCCTTAACTGATATCCGCCCGATCAAGCATATCCACATGGGTCATCCTCCTTGGAAACCTTGGTGGAAGTTTCAAAACCATGGAATCTTCCATCTCAATGGGTAGATGAGTGGCCACAATCACAATTCCACCTTGTTTCCTGTGTTCTGCGATGATATACTCAAGTAACTTCACACCTTCTCCGTCTAATGCAACTGAAGGTTCGTCCAGCAACCATATGGGGCGATCAATTGCCAGCAACCTGGCAAGTTGTAGTCTTTTGCGCTGGCCCATAGAAAGCATCCTTGGTTTCTCATTCGCCAATCTTCCTAGTCCCATCAACTCGACAGCAGCCATAGCCTTCCCTTCCTTGTTCTCAAGAAGTTCAAACCATTGTACATTGTTAAGAACTGTAAACTTATCATTAATGGCGTCCTTGAGAGAGAGCCAGTTAAGCTGAAGCTTATACTGGTGGAATATTGCAGATTGTTGAATGTCATGCCCATTCCAAAGGATTTGACCAGCAGAAGGACGAGAAAACCCGGCTAACATACGCAGGAAAGTTGTCTTCCCCGAGCCATTTGCGCCTGTTAGTACAAGCGCCCCTCCATCATGAAGAGAGACATTCACGTGACGCAGAACTTGCTGGGCATTTCTCATACAAGAGACATTATTAAGCAGGAGACGAGGGAGTGGGGGTCTTCTCTGCATGACGTTTAACAATTGAAAAATAAAACAAGAAAACTGCCAAATTTGTGCAAACAGCTATTCCGAATAATGCTTTATGGTCCTTTGATTTATGTTGATGATACAGTTAGCACAAGTCACAGTGTTTCCTGCACAAGCCTGCGATGAAATAGGAGAGAAAAAGGACAATTTCTCTGCTGAAGAGTAACTCAATCTTAACCACACATGATGCAAAAACACCTCTTAAAAATACTATAAGAATTACTTCTGATGTTTAAGGATTCTATTCACTTTCAAATATAGATGAACCTTGAGGGTTGGACTAACATGAAATTGGATTGTAATATAAGCACTATAATCCACTGCAAATCTTATAAGCAGCAAGTTGCAATGCAAATAACAGTATGATTCTAAAATAATACGCAAGAGTCTACGATCGAAGCTGACATAGATTGGGCACCAAACAAAATCAGAACGAAATCAAAATTTCAACACCAAACTATTGCAAAATATCAGAATAAAATCAGTAATAATAATACCAAATCAGAGTCAGCTTAAATTTAAGGATCAGATTCGGAGTGCCAAACCCTAAACCCCAAAAAAACAAAATTTAAGTCAATAATTTGATGCGAGAAAAGAAAACGGAGGACCAACCTGGACGGCGACCACTGATTTCACGGCTTTGGCAGCTTCCCAATGATGGAGGCGTCGTTGGGGGCCGGTGACTGCTGCTGCACAGCGGCGGCGACTGCTGGCCTGTTGCGAGAGGGACCAGGCGCCGCAGAGAGATTGAACATGGACGGAGAAGAAACAGAGCCTTTTTTTTCTCTTGTTTGAAAAGCCTGGTTACTGTAGTAATGTTAAAAGAAACTAAATTAGTTAAGAAACCTAAATACGAATCCATCTTATATATATATATATTTTTTTTTTTTTTAACAATTCAAAATAGTTTTAAATATGTATTCCAAAAATATCACGGCTAAAAATATTAACTAATTGTAATAAAAAACTAAAATGTTTCACACCTATAATTTTGATAGACTATTTAACAACTATTTTCCACAGACTAATTTATATCTAATAATTTATGGAATTGAATTAAGTATCTATTATATTTGTTCTTCAATTAAAAAAGCAAAACTATACAGATTTGAAAGGGGTTCCTTCTATTCTTTATTTTTTTTTGTAATTTCTTCGAATTTATAAAATGAATGGGTGCTAATAAGACATTCTTTCTAATACTATTAATTATCACTCAAAAATTTGTTTGCAACTACACAATTCATTAAACATAAGGTGAGAAAAATAGTAAAATATGTATTAATTTTTGCAAAATAAGTTCTCGTAATTTTATTCAGAATGACTAAAATGCCATTTATTCTTAGGGAGTTCATACATAAAGTTTTAGCCATCAGGAAGCAAATTAGGGGTTTTTTTGCAGTTGCCACACTCCATTTCAGAAGGAGAACACTCCTTGATGGTCTCAAAGAACCCAAATCTCATCCATTCTTCTTAGTTTCCACACCCTTCATGCTTCTTCCAATCATAATTATCTTTCTCTCTGTCTCTCAACTCGAAGAGGCTGTGAGGATGGTTTCGGAGTGTGGATCCGATGGGTCGGTCGCCGTCAAACATGGCTCGCCGGTGGCGTGGCAACTTAATCGGATATTGGATTTCGTTGCAGCCACTTATGGCGGTGTTGTTTTTCGACGGCGGATCCCATTGTTTTACCAGATCTGAGCCTCATTAATCCAGAACCCTAGATCTTTATGTGGCCCGCACTGTAAATCAAAATCAATAGATATAGTTTTTAATATTTCTAAGAAATTTTAATTTAATAATAAAATCTTATTTGAAGTTCGACTTTTATAAAAGTTCATTAAACTATTAATTATTTGTTAAACAAGTTAATATAAAGTTTGCATTTTTTTTAGATTTATCTTAAAACCAATATTTTAGCTAGTGTTAATTGTTTGTATCATAAAATAAAAATTTATAATCTATTATCTATTTTAAATATCTAAATTGTACCTTAAATTTATTATAAATAATTTGTATTTATTTTAAGTATAATTTAGAAATTAAGCCTAAAAAGATACAGATTACTTTTATATATTTATCTTTATTTCTATTCTGATAAATATTATTTTAGAGGAGAAAGAAAATTTAAAGACACGTTACATTAACATCATTATTTTCCATAGGAATAATAATCATTCTTATTTTACACAATTTATTACCATTTTTATTTTCATGAATATATTTTATTTTATTATTTTATTTTTGAATTTTGGAATTATTTTTTAAACTCAATTTAATTATCTATAATAAAAATTATAAAAGATATTATTACCAAAACAATGTAGTATATGTGTTTTCCAAATGATAATAATAATAATAATTAATACATTACTTTTACAAAACACAATTAGTACTTCTATTGTGGTTTAGCACGCAAACCCAAATCTAGATTGTTGAATGACTAAAGTAGCATCATCCTTAGCCCCGCACCTCACCGCCATAGCAGGGTAGAATTGGAAATGTGGGAAAACCCTTCCCTGGAGTTTCCTATATAAATGTTAGTCCGTGAAGATGCTTGAGCAGATTAGGGTTTGTTCTGCTGCCCACTCCCTTTCTGAAAGAGATGTTTCTCAATTGATGCTTCTACAAAACCCTAATCTCGTGGCTATGCTTTATCATTCTTCCTGCACCTCCATGATCATTCTTCCTGCACCTCCATAATAATAATAGCAATAATAATTTTCCTATCTCTTTCTCTCTCTCTCTCTCTCTCTTTCTCAATTCACAATGCCAAACAACCTTGTTCATTCTTTCTTTTCTTTTGCTTCTTTCTGTGGCCATCGTTTTTCTCTCTCAACAAAAAGAGGCTGTGAAGATGGCTTGGGAGTGTGGACCCGATGCGTCGGTCGCCGTCAAACATCGCTCGCCAATGGCGAGGCAACGGTTTCGCTCTTGTGATATTGTTGCAGCCATCAGGGGTGGTGGTGTTTTTCGGCTTCCGATCTGTCGTTGTGTGATAGATCTGAGCCTCCGTAGTTCACACCCAAATGTTTCCACCCGGGCGACGTCTTAGCGTATCATTTGGCAGAGGTGTATGGAATGAGTGAAGAGAAAAGCGCTTTTCCCTTTAGTCCTTTTTCTCTTCTCTCGTTCCATACATCATCTAACAAATGAAGCGTTGATCGGTTCTGCATGATTTTGTTTTTCCTTTCCCACCGAGGAAACCCTAATTTATTTAAATTTCTTTTGCTATTTGTATAGTTTGTGATAATGGTCGATATATTTATTATATTTTGGTTTTAGTTTCTGTAATTTCTTTATTCTGAGTTGTTTATGTTTTGAAACTTGTGTTCAGGTGAGCTGTGTAAGAAGCAGGGTCAATGATTTACTATGTTCTTGTCGTGTACATGTTATCTGAATTTTCAGGTCATTCTGTTTCGGAAGTACCTAATGTTACTCGGTCCTGTTTGGAGTTTAAAGTTACTTTACCTGGCACATTCCTGTAACAGTGTATTTATCGTTGAATTGTAGTAGAATCCAATTCTAAATTTCTTGTGTAAATTGTACAATTCCTGTAACAGTGTATTTACAGTTAAATTGTAGTAGAATCCAATTCTAAATTTCTTCTGTAAATTGTACAGTTGCCAAGTTTATCAACTGTTAGATTTAAAGTTGTCAACTGTTGTTGAATGTGAAATTAGTTAGATTTAATCTTGTCATTCATATGAAGAAAGAAGGTTAATTACTGCTGAAAGTAGCTGTCGAATGGTTCAAATAATTATGATTCTATAAATTTCATTGTTAAAATATTCTGCCTTTTAAATACTGGACGTAGTGTATCGCGGTGCACGCTTATAATATTTTGTAATTTGCACGGATTTTGCGTTGATACCGCACTAATGACATGTTTCTTGAATTAATGACAATTCCTAATAATCCAAACCCAAGTCGTGGCAAATTTTCTATGAATTAATAAGAATGGCTGATGAATTAATGAGTACCCAAGTCTGTGTTTGTTTCTATGATACAAGATGGAAATATAAGGAAAGTTACAGTGAAGTTAGTGATCTCTAGATTTTGCTGGGTTAATCACATTAATTACTGTGCAAGAGCATTGCAAGCACCAAAATGGCGACGACTGAGAGGCCACAGTTAGCAAGCGTTGCTCTGGCACCTGAACCTGAAGGTTGAGGACTGTCGGCAGCGGGTGCAGCATCATCAGGCTGAGGTGGAGCCGATTTGGAAGCATCGGTGACTGGAGGAAGAGGTGGGTCAACAACGTTTGCAACCTCAAGAGGAGGAAGTGGTGCTTGTGCTGGTGGCTGTTCCTGGGGTGGAAGAGTTTTCAATAGCTCACCAGGCCTAGCCGGTAGGATAGCAAATTCATTGTTGATATCGCTACAGGGACTCCCTGCAAGTTATAAAAGGGTAGATGGAGTTCAAGATTTGCTTATTTATGAATAACAATAATAGAAATGCTTAAGCTAGACTCGTGGTAAGTGAAATTATTGTCTGCTTTGTTCTGCTTTGATGAAGAAAGGCATTGAGTTTGGAATGACTTACTGACGAATCTACTCGTCGTGGCTGGAAAATCGGTGACTATTCCATCAACCATAGCAGTTTGGATGTAAGTAGCAATCTCTATATTAGGGTCTGACCAGTAGTCGAATGCTAGTGATGTGTATTCATTTTTAAGAGTACGGACGAATACTTTGATGTTTGCATTTTTCAACTCTTTAACAACATTTGTCAATCGATATAAGTAGGAAGAGTATACTTCTATAACTGAGTTTTTTGGAATATTCACTGCTTCCGCATACTTCTTTATCTCTTCCGCTGTTTTGCTTGGTACATTGCCTATTATTTCACTCAAAAACATAACCCTTTTGTAAGACGGGTTATCTTTAAACTTGGATAGGACCGAGCTGTCATCTGATTGAACCAGGACTTGTTGCTTGTCAAAGGAGGCATTTTTCAAGGCACTGCTCACAGCATCTACAATGTCAAGACCCTTTTTTGATGCAAGGTACGCCGCATTCTGTGAGGCAATTGGAGTTAGCAATGATAGAAAATTTTCAAATAGAAGGAATACGATTGCATTAACACATCCTGAATTTCTGAGAACTCCAAAATTATTGATATTGCTTACCTGAATGTTAACCAAAACGCCGGGAACTGCCTTTTTCTTGGCTAAGTCCAAAAATTCTTGGAGCGTGACTAATTTACCGCTGGTTTTGTTGGCGGGGTTTCTTTGGAAATCGCCGTTTTTAACAATTTGAGCTGAAACAAGAAATTTGTTCTTTAACTTCGTAGTTAAAATTTTAAAGGTTGAATCTGAACTTGAACCCTTGAAGAGTTCTATAGAAGTATTTACGTTTTAATGTCTGAATCTCACTCCAGGAAAGGTCAAAGGAGAAAATTCCACTGTTTGGTTGAATTTCTGGGACTCTGGAAGATCGAGACATAAATTTAGTCAATGCGTTGGTATCTGGGCCTATGTCTGTGCTATTTGAGCAGAAGGCAATTCCATCTCTTGTCATTTGAACTGAACAATCTATAATGTCCGCACCGTCATCTATTGCCTGATTATATGCAATATCACTGCTGCCGGGATAGACACCGCTTGCACCATTGTTGCTTATGACCAAAGTTGGTCCTGCAAAATCAAATTTATGAGGTGAATTTGTCATCCACCTGTTTTCCATGTCTTGTCTGTGGTTATGATTGAGAACATTTTAAAGATTAGTAATATACCTTTTTTGGGCAAGGTATTGTTGTGTGCAAAGCAAACTGTAAAAGAAATATTTGTTAGAAAGTTGAAGAGGTGATTTTCCAGTTAGAAATAGATTGTGAATTCTGGTGGAAGATTTGACATCTCACCTATGGCATTTGATGCTGTTGATGGGAAATCAGTGACAACACCATCAACAGAATCTCCCTTGTCCAAAAATTGAAGGTACTCAGCTGTAGGATCATAGTTATAAGAATAGCTAGCAAAATAATCATTAGCAAAACCATTAGCATAGACTTCTAGTCCTGATTTATGGGCATCAGCCACAAGTGTTGTGGGAAGTCCCAAGTATTTCTCTGCGTTAATGGGCCATATGTAATCTTTTGGGACCATTATGCCTGATGCAAATGACTTGATTGTAGCAAGATCTTTTACAACACTTTCATATGGCTTCTTGGTTGAAGGTTCCACGTCCTTAGCATTAAAAAGTTGAAAGACGACCTTGGTTGCCTTGTTTGCTTTCCCACTGATATTCTTCAAGAAGCCCATATCTGCAGATGAAACAAAATCTATTTTGTAGACATTCAATAATTCCAAAACAATATCGTCCACCTGCACTGCCCTCTCTTTGTAGAATGCTGCATTCTGCAACAAAACACGCAATTAATATTATATTAAATTGGTAACAGAACGAATGTCCCGTGGTGGTTATGGAGTTTCATTTCAGTTTACACAGAAGGTCCTGAATTCAGGGAGAGAAAAACCTGAACGTTCAACCAAAACCTCGGGGGATTTTTTCCGCTTAGCAGAGCATCAAGATTAAGAACTGGGTCAAGACCATCGTAAGAGCTGGGTCGTGAAAATATGGCCTGAATCACTGCAGAGCACAGAGCAAACCTTCAATTTCAATCTGAATATACTCGTTTTAATTATTCAGTGTTGTTCCAGGGTCATGTTTGAGCTGATAATGTTTCATGGGCAAGGTTTCCTAACTCACCTGATATATTCATGCCAATCTGTTCGCTTGTGTAATCCACCGCAAAGTGTCCTTTCACGTCCTTCCCATCAATATTGTAAGTATTTTGCTTAGGATCGAAGAATTCTATAGTTGTTGAATTGTCAAGTGTGGATCCTGTGATACAAAAGGCACCGCCATCTTTTGTCAACTGAAGATTGCACAATAAAATGCTTATGCCTTGTGCTAGTCCAATGGCGTCAGGGGTGCCTTCTGGGAAGAGTCCCGAAAAACCACCACGAGCGATTACAAGAGGCTCATTGCCTGAAAGATCAACAATCACATGAATGAGAGGCATGGAAGGCATTAGTCAGAGAAACAAAAAGTCCTATCTATGGATACCACTTAATGTTGACCATTTCTGGGCAGGGACTTGAGGTGCAGCAGGTTGTGGAAGTGCAGGTTTTTGGGCTACTATTGCATGAACCAACAAGGAAATCAGAAGCAAGCTTCTCAGCATTTTGTTCTTTTCCTGTCACAGTCCAAACCAAACCGAGTCAATGTCTATCAATCAAGAGTTACAAACCATCAATGAAGCCTTTAAACGTTCCTTCTGCATTAAAATTCCTAAGTTCCGTTTCAATGTGCTCATATAGTAATGGTTTCAAATTTCTCTTAATATTTTCCTTTTGGATGGTGCATGGCTTTTGGAATAATCCCACTTTATTCTCACATCATTCAACTTCATCAACAAATTCTCTTAATTCAATCAGAAGAGCATAAAGGGTATGGAAAGAAAGAAGCAAAGAAAGATGATTGAAGATGACACATGCATGCATACCCAAAACGGATATTCGAATCTCGATAATGAAACGGGCATTCCCTGCCGAGTTTTTCTGAGGAAAACCCTCGAGGGAATGTAATTGAAGACAAAGAAGCGAATTGGTGAGTGAGATTGACTCACACATAATATTTTTTCTATCTATTTCCACGCATAAATAGCTGGTTGTCATTTTTGGAATCTAACCATTATTTGCTATTTCTGCTCATTCTTGTTTTCTTTATCTGTTACATCAAACAACAAATTTTCTTTAATTAATTGTTTTGTCCTTTTATTCCATTGATTCCTTTCCAGAGCTTTCATAACTCCACACCTAATTACCTAATTCATTTAATTTCTGAATTCTGACAACTTATGTAATTATGAATGACTTCTTAATTTTTTATTTTATTATATAAAAGCTTACATCAATGAAGTATTTGTGTTTAGATGTATAGTACTGAATAAACATTTATATTGTTTCATTTGAAAATAAAATAATTAAATCGTTGCTAAAAATAAATCAAAACCTTATATAACTATATAATACATATTATATATTGCAAAAAAAAATGTAAAATTCACTTCTCACTATGTGCCAATTTTTAGTCTTAAAAAACAAAATTACGTCACACACAAAAATCATGTGACACACAAAGTCAGCATGTACACCTACAAAAAGTTAAATATTTAATAATCAAAGTATGATTAAATACAATTGAAGGTGTTAAAATTTTTAAAAAAATACCACTAATAAGTATAAATAAATATAATTATATAAAAATAGTAAATCATTGAAAAATTCAGTTCATCATTATAGAAAATATATATAAAGAATTACATGTAACATATAGGAGAATTACTAACTATATATAGAAACACATAAATTTATTTGAACGAACTATACCTTTTGGTAAATAGAAGAAAACATATAGCAAAAATATTTACTAGCAGAATGATTATAGTTTACTTGTGTAGAAATTAATATTTATATTAGATTATGAGAGAATGAAAATAATTAATTTAGAAAATACATAAAAAAATAAAAGTATCTACACTTTATTACATATTTGGACTTTTTTACCTAATTAGCATTTTTTTAGTTTTTATTTTTCTCAATAACATTTTTTTATTTTTTATTTTTTTCAATAGCACTATTTATTCTTTAATTCCTGAAATAGTATTTTTTTGTTTTCTGCAATAGCACTCTTTTTTTGTAATAGTTATTAAAAATTATGATTATTAGTTTATTAAAATTAAGACAAAATAATGTAAAAATAATTAAATTCAAATTTTAAAAAAGAATACAAAGAAAATAAAATTAAATATTTTATATATTTTTAAATTAATTAATTATAATAGAAAAAAATGATAAATTATTTATTTTATATTTTATAATTTGGTATAATAAATTATAATAATTTATGATTGTATTTTTATATTAAAATTGATATTGGAAGAAGATATTATAATAAATTATAAAATTGTTATTTTAATTGAAATTTGTATTTTTTTAGTTTGTTTAAAAAGCATCTAAATAATCAATGGCAAAAATCAAATAAAAATTTGATAAAGATAAAATTTGATTTTTGATAAAGATAAATTTTGATTTTTGATAAAGATAGAATTTGATTTTTGATAGAAATAAAATTTGATATTTTATTGAAGATATCATTTAATTTTTTATAAAGATAAAATTTAATTTTCGATAAAGATGTAATTGATTTTTTTATAAAGATAAAATTTGAGTTTTGATAAACATAAAATTTATGTTTCATTTAACACAAAGTATTTTGTATATCATTAACTAAATTAATTAGTGAATATATGATTGTTATTTTTCTCTCTCTTTATGTTCAACTTGTATTACATCATTTCAATAACAATTTTTAAGTAATGAGCTTAACATTTAAAAGCAATTCATAAATAAATTAAATTTTATTTAAATTTTTTAAACCATTTATTTAATATTTATTTACAAAAAATACTTTAACAATTTTATTTTATTTTATTTATTAATTATTTAGATATATTTTTAACAAATAAAAAATACAAATTTTAATTCAAATAATAATTTTATAATTTATTATAATTTTTTTATTTCAATCAATTTTTAATAAAAAGTACAACCAATAAATTATTATAATAAAATACAATCACAAAACTATAAAAAAATAGAAAATATAAAAAATAATAATTATATTTAATGTATTGACTGTACATTAATAAAAAATAAAAAAGTGATATTTCAAGAATTAAAAAATAAAGTGTGTTATTAAGAGAAATAAAAAAATAAAAAGTGTTATTAAAATAAATAAAAACTAAAAATCTGTTAATTAGATAAAAAAAAAAGTCTATATATTTGACCATATTCAAAAGTGGTGGTGATTCTATATTTTAATAAAATCATAAGTTATGATTAACTATTTTGGAAAGCTTATAAATTGAGCTAAAATTGTATTAGTAATAAAATATTTGTGTCTTTGCCACTTTGGTTGAAATCCTCTCTTTACTGCTTTGGTCACTGGTTATTGAAAATCTCTCCTACATTGTTTAAGAATTTCATTAGAACAACCTGCATAACCCAAAAAAAATGAATAAAATCTTGTCAAAATTTGTAAGAGTGGTTGATGGAGAGATGAAAATGGTAGCATCACTCTAACATCCAAGTCACTAAAGAGAAAGTGCAGTTTATTGAGTTTGAGTTGTTTTCCTTTTTCTTAAGTAAACAATGGTATCTTGTTGGTGTCAACTTCTGATTTCCTAATAGTAATCAACTGCATCCTATTCACCAATAAATTTAAAAAAGTAAAAAATTAATATACTCAGAATTTATGTATATATATATATATATATATATATATATATATATATATATATATATAT
>Ga0209700_100192_pt1 | contig 99987 bp, 40 predicted proteins | sample SiratroredBW_FD_187528 | JGI IMG/M metagenome (GOLD analysis project Ga0209700, IMG submission 187528) | Root nodule microbial communities of legume samples collected from California, USA - Siratro red BW (SPAdes) (version 2) | ecosystem: Host-associated > Plants > Roots > Nodule | place: USA...
TTTGTTTTTTTTTTTTTTTTATTTATTTATTGGGAGTACTTTGATTTCTTCCTTTTTCGTTTTGCATTATTTGTTTGATATAACGGTCTTTGTCCTAAATTCCTATTGTGTGTTATACAACTGTGCATCATATATGGAGAAATATAAAGGTTATTCGATGAATCCAGATTGTTGGAATATATGTAAATATATAACATCTGATAAATTAGCGACTATTCTATATTATATATATTTATTCATATTAAGATATGATAAATATAATATAAAATATATTAATTTATATAATATATTTATATGTTATAATTTTGTATTCATCAAATTATCCCTTGTAATTATAATAATAATAATAATAATCATAATAATAATAATTTTGATGCATATTTAACTTATTTAAAATTAAATAATATTTAAATAGTTTTAGAGAAAAATATTTGAAAAATAATTATAGTTTAATTTTTTTTTCGTTTTTTATAATTTTAAAGAAAGTAATTGCATAGGTTAAATATAATTTTATGTAATTTAGATAACATTACAATCTTTATAATTTTCATTATTAAAAGAATGTATTAGAATTTATTTTTTAGAAAAGTATATGTATTTTAACGAAAAATAATTTGCCATTTGAATATAATTTATATTACATCCTATATATATCTAATTTGTTAGGTGTACACCACACATTAGATGTGATTACAAAGATTATCCTGTTTTTAGCCTATCACGTTTTTATCCTGCTCTCATCCTCACTATTAAACAAGCCTTAAGGATTCCTGTTTGCGATTATTGTATGAAATGTACATAATATAGTAAATTTGTTAATACATGGTATAAGTATAGTTAATAAGACTTAACATATTAAGGATCCTTTTGATTATTGCGTGAATAGTATATAATTTAGTACCTCTGTCATATAATGTATGAAGCAGCACTGATTCATACATCGAACACAACACCGCTATGGACACCAAGAAATGGCTCATATCCAAAATATAGGATACAACATCGCATATATATAATCAACATGAAAAATCTCTATTGAGAATTAGGATTTATATAATTCACATTGTAAAATGAAATTTGGTAGGGGTTATGATTTTCATATAATAACTATCCTCACAATAAAATATTAAGAAAAAATATATCTTATTAATTAAAATAACTAGTTAAGTCCAGTGGAAAAAATGTTGATTCTTGCAATATTTGTAAGATAATTTGATTTTATTTTATTTTACCTTTTTGTGATAGTAGTGTCTAAGAAGTGTTTACTGGTCGACTCACACTCTTTAGTTGTACTCAAGTTATGTCAAAGAAGTGTCTAAGATGTGCATGCCAAAAACATTTTTCAATTGCGAGGTTGAGGGGTGTTGGACACATCGTTTCGTAGAAGTGTTGGTGTTTCCTAGCATATGACTGAATTTTTATTTCTCTTTTATCTCTTATCACATGGTATCTAAAACTTGGGCTATCGTAATCTGTTGTGCTGATTTTGTTTCTCTTGTGTGGATCACTCTGACATGCCTGTATTGGTTTTGTATATTTAATATTTGAAACTTGTGCAGGGAAGCTTGTCCGGGCAAAGACAAGGACAGCCTGTCTTTATCACCAAGCTAGAAGTATGTTCTCATATGCATGATAAAATTATTTTAATCTCACTTTAATTTGTTATTTCTGTTTTTAATTTGGACAGCCTATTTTAGTATCCCTGTATAGCCTTTTCTGTCTCATTCTTAGTAATGGAGATTGATGTAGTTTTACAGGAACTCGTTAGTTCTTTCTTGAGTGATCCTGATGTGCAATTTTTTTGTGCAGGGTTACAGGAATTCTTCTGCCTCTGAATCGTAAGTTCAGGACGCAGTATTATCTTTTCCCAGTAGTACAAAAAATATTTTGTTTGAAATTTATACTAAAAATGTTCAAAAATAATCTTATATTTGATTGAATTGATTTTGGTTTAAATTAAGTTATAGATATATCTTTCCACTGACTTTTAAGTCCTCACCAACTTCTGAAAGTTCGAATGCTTGACTAGGTTTATTAGCATAAACAGCAGTTTTGGAATATTTGGAACTACTATAAACTATAGCTAATAGTTGTTTTCTAATAGAGGTCACAGTTGTTACAATTGCATCCAAAATAGTATAACGGCTATAGCGTGAATTTTCTTAAGAAACCCTTGAAACATTCTTTTTGAGAAAGGGGGCAGTACTACTGTCAGATTGTGCAACCATCACCTACCCACCTCTTATTTTGTGTGACCAATACTATTTCCAGTGGCACCCACCCTTACTTTTTATTGAAAGATTAAGATATCTTGTATTTGAAATATGGATGTCTTCAGAAATTTGTTTTTTCCTTGACTTGTATTGTTATATACTTTTATGTTTACCTAAACAAATGGCCTTTTTGTTACTAAGGAATATGTCATGAATTTTTATTAATCTTTCATTGTTTTGAGCATCTATATTTATGTAGTATAATTAAATTCTTAAATTTTTGCTGTTGTTTGCAATAGTGGCTATTAGATATATCACGTTTAGAGAAAAACTACATACTGTTTTATTGATTCTGAAGAATGAAAAAGATTCAGCTGATCCTTGTATATATAGAGACAGATGCAGTCTAAGTGTGCTAGCCACGTTTGCTAATAAACTAAGATTCAGCTATCAAGAATAAGCAGATTTTGGTTACTGTTCAACTGTCAACTAACAACAAAAAGAAAAATGAAAAACAGTACTTACAGACACATGTATACAAGGCATCCAAGTGAGTACACTCTAATTCTCCACCGCAAGCTCATGGTGGACGAGAGCTAGGAAGAGACTACGGATCGCACACTGATCTAGCTGAGCAACAAAGCAAGGACGTTTCCATGTAAAAAATGCATTCTTTTAGTCCTAAGGAATAGTTGCACAAAGGTATTTTGACAACTAGGGAAAAGTATCCCTGTAATTCAACTTGAAGATCTGATAGTCTTTTGCGACTAGACATGCGTTAGGCTGGTAAACTTTGACCACATACATACATCAACAACAAAAAACTGACTTCCCTATTTGTAGAGCAAACGAGGTCCGAAGTCCCATTGCTATGTAATGCACACATCTCTTTTATCATAACTTGTTTCCATCCTAGATGGGCAAACACATCACTTGCATTCTTAGGAACAAAAATAGAGGGTAAGGAAGAAAGACAAGAATATTAGGAAGGCGAAATACATACTAGTTGAAAGAAGTATAACAAGGTGAAGCGCTATGCATAGAATGTATACCTTTTTCAGAGAGCAATGAGAATTTCAGACATAGGATGCAAGACTGAAGGATGAGATGAAGGAGTTAGTGTTAAAGGTGAGTCTATGGTGTTGTTGGTTATCGGTGGGGGCAGGAACCGAACAGAGAGAAAAGGGAAACTGAAAAGACATATGATCAGTTGTGTATGTTTAGATCATGATGAAGCTAACTTTCTTTTTCCTGGAAATTCTATTTTGTCTACTTAGAATATAAAGATATGAATGTCTATTTTTTGAGACATTCGTCAAACAAAGGTGTGTATACAATTCTTGACTATCAATTTAGAGCTTTTGTTAAGTTTGTTAGAGTCTATGAATCATTGTTTTTGATGTTATTATCTAACTGAAAAGCTTTGTATCTTCTGTTAACATCATTAATTTGATGATTTTCTCATATGTTATTGATTTTGATGTCAGACTCGCTTCAACTTGGCCCTCTGTAATGCAAATAGTTCGGCTTATATCTCAGGACCACATGAATAACAAGTAAGTCCTTATTTCAACTATTATCATGCTCATTTCCTCTCACACACACACACACACACACTCACTCTAATATTGGTCCTTAATGTTTTCTTGTAGACAATATGTTGGAAAGGCAGATTTCCTAGTTTTTCGGGCAATGAATCCACACGGATTTCTTGGTCAGCTTCAGGAAAAGAAGCTGGTATGTTATCTTTGGGTGTCTGTATTTTTTCCCATTTTTGTAAATCCCCCTTCTCCTAAATGCTATTCTACTCAGAGTCACAATTCAATTATTTCCTGAATTTTTACCCTTGATGTCTTCTCTAAAGTTCTTGCTCATGAAAGTTAGAAGTAATTCAGGTTTAGTCTTATGAGCATTTTAACTCGACAACTCTCTTAATGTCAAACAATTTTGAATTAATAATACTTGTAACTCAAGTAATATTAATGTATGTTGCATTACATTCTTGTGTGTCTTATAATGATTTGACTTAATGACCTGTCAAAGGTCAATTAACCGGTTTAAGCTGTATGCAAAAGATCTGAGACTATTTTTATTTAAATCTAAATAAATCCCTTAGGAGAAGGTTAGATGTGTTCCTCTACTTTGGAGGATACTTTGTTATGAAGGTTTGCCAAAAAAGATTAAAATTTTTGGCTGTGCAGTTTCGCAGTTCATTGGTGTGTGGTTGGAATAGAATGACTACAACTTGGAGGGTCTTTGCCCTAGAGTTAGTTTTTTTGCTCCAAATGAGGTAGTCCACCATATTCTTCACCAATGCTAAATCTTCTCTAATTCGAAAACCTGAAATTCACACAAGATAGGTAGAAACTTAGTAACACATTTGATGTTCAGATTGTGCATTAATACTATGCACAAAAGTGAACATTTTTAGATTAATTCTGCACACTATTATCGGACAATAATCTTTAAATGCTACTAAAAAAACAAAAAAGGAAATAAAACAGATTCTAATTATGTCAATTCCTAATAATTTGATATACAAATAAAATCACATAATTTTGATTGATTTTCATAGATCAATTCTGATTGTTTTCCTTTACTATCAACACACTGTGTATGAAGAATTACCCTATGCCTGTGGACCATTGATTTCATTTCTTGCAGGAGGAATTTTTTGTGGTGCTGAATTTGTTGTTGTTTGATTTCAGTGTGCAGTCATTCAATTACCATCACAGACATTGCTCCTATCTGTTTCTGACAAAGCCTTCCGCTTGATTGGGATGCTTTTCCCTGGGGTAACATTTAGTTGCTGATTTGATTGAGGCTCTACTATAATTATGGGCCTGTTATACCTTGCCTATTTACTTAAAGGCTTGAATCCTGGCAGGATATGGTGGTATTTAAGCCACAATTGTCCAGTCAGCAGCAGCAACAAATGCAGCAACAGCACCAGCAGATGCAATCACAACAACAGCATCTTCCACAGTTGCAACAGCAGCAGCAACTTCCTCACATGCAGCAACAGCAACTTCCTCAGATACAACAGCAGCAGCAACAACTCCAGCAGCAGCAGCAGCAACTTCCTCAGCTGCAACAACAGCAACAGCAGCTTCCTCAGCTACAACAGCAGCAACAGCTTCCTCAGGTCCAACAGCAGCAGCTTTCTCAGTTGCAACAACAGCAGCTTCCACAAATCCAGCAACAGCAGCAACTTCCTCAGCTTCAACAACAAATCCCACAACTACAGCAACAGCAGCAGCTTCCACAGTTACAGCAACTGCAGCCTCAGCAGCAGCAGATGGTTGGGGCAGGAATGGGTCAAGCCTATGTTCAAGGCCCTGGGCGGTCACAGCTGGTTTCTCAGGGACAAGTTTCTTCCCAGGGAACAACAAACATTGGTGGAGGGGGATTCATGAGTTAGCTCAATTTTTCACAGGTTTCGCCACGGCCACAAAGGGTATATAGTATTAAAATGAATCATCTGTGGAGGTATCCAATCACAAGTATTTTAGCTCATAATTAGTCACTCTGATATGTTCTTATCACAGCAAAACGTTAGAATGTCTATTTAATTTCTTCTGCAATTTAGCCATTAAAAACTCAGGGTAAGTTTTTAATTTTAGAGTTAGGTAGAATTGATTTTAATAAATATTTTTGAACTGAAGAATGAAATTGGTAAGTGTGTAGGATTGATTGTGTTTTGCAACCCAGCATGATGTTGAAATTCGAGAGCAGTGTTAGCTGCTCAATTTTCACAAACAGGGTAGAACAATCTATATGAAACATGAAAATTTGTAAAAAATGCCGTTTCTTTTCTCTTGTGATGTAAACAACTAAACGTCTATTTAGTAATTCCTGCAGGTAAGTTCCGTATTTGTGCATCACAAGGTTAAAAAAGGAGGCCACAAAAAAGTTAGGTAAGTGAGAAAGAAGGTTAAGTATGTGTGAAACGGGAAGAATACTGTAGAAGAATTTATTATTAACAATAGAAGTATTTACTATTGTTATTGTCATTCTGCATCGGAGAGTAATGACTTGATCTCGGTGTGTAGAGTCATTTCTTCTACAAGAACTTGGTCTTAAACAAAAAAAAATGAGAATTAAAAATATTACCAGATATTTCAAACTGTCCAAAAACATGTTGAAAGGAAAACGAAAATAAATAAAAATAGTTCACAAACCCATTGTAGATGTGAACGAGATAACTTGTTTCTTCTTTTCAGTTATATTCAGTGAGTTTCACTTAGATATTAATTAAATAATTTTTTTATAAAAATTATAATGAAGAAAAAATGTTATTATTTAATTTTTAAAAAAATTCATATTTCTTTTATTTTATTAAAGCTCTTAGTAATTTTTTTATTTGTTTGACTAAGCTTTCGACTACTATCTTTATGAATTTCAATATGTTATTAGTTCTAGACATTTGGTACCACTATGGAATGCTTGGAATATGACTTTTTTTGTCAAGCTTTTTGATTTTTCTTATATAAGTTTTTGGGATTTTCAAAAGTGTACATAAATTTGCTCTATTATGAAATTTTGAGTGACTCTATGTTTTTATGGAAGATAATACCTGCGCTAAAAGTTGGCTAATTTAGGTGTGAAAAACATAATTGTTCTTGGTATTTTACTTTAACATATTGATGAAGTTTTTTCATAATAAGTTTTAATTCTCTTGTCTAATTTGTAGAGAGTTTGTCTTTTATTGCATGAGTTTGGTGTGGTCTTTCAGGTTTTTTTTTAATATTTTTTTTTTCATATGATAATAGATGATATATGGGTTTTGAGTGCAACCTAGCTAAGATGAGTCTTTAAAAAAAATTAAAATATCAAATAATAACTGAATGCACATCAATTAATTATAGAAAAAAGTAAGCAAATTACATAATTGAAATTTTATGACAATTACAAAATTTATTATTTCTTGCAAATGTTCAGACAATAAACACCTTTGAAATTTGTGTAAATTTTAAGGAAATCAAACAAGTTGAAATGTTGAGATAAAAAGGAAATAAAATAAAACTAAGAACTGAGCATTGAAATAAGATAAATTTTTGGAGTTACTTAACAATCTATGAGTTTAGATGATTGAAAACTAAGATTGATGGTTAGACATAATTATATGATGAAAAATAAACAAGGAGCGAAAATAATGAAATGTGTGTCTAAAAATAATTTAGTTCGATCACACAAATATTTATATTTTATGAAATGCGACATATTGTTCGAAAATGGGTATTTGAGGTCGTGATGAGAGAGAAATTACTTCAGAAATAAATATTTAATTGAACTTAATAGATATTGATATTGAATGAGTCAAATAATTGATAGAGAGAATAAAATGTTATGTAACAAGAATATGTTCCAGTTCTCGTATTCATGTCTGGTCAATGTTTGGTTAATATTGGGATTCCATATTAAAATCGGAATGAGTGCAAATAATATTTACTAAGTTTTAGTTACCATCCCTAACTAAATTGTCATGTTTTCATATCTTAAATCATTGAAAATCATATTTGTTCTCACTTTGATATATCTCTTAAGTAAATCAATTTAACATATATGGAAGTTTGGAAAGTGATAACCAGAAAAGAGGAAATTATGATATCTTAAAAACATTGAAAATCATATTTATTCTCACTTTGATATATCTCTTAAGTAAATCAATTTAACATAGATGGAAGTTTGGAAAGTGATAACCAAAAAAGAGGAAATTAAGTAAGAACAAAAATTAAAAAATATATAAAAAATACATTATTAAAAAACTAAACAAAGAAAAGATAAATGATAAAAAATAAATGACAAAAAATGTAACAACAAATTACCTTTGAAAAAAGATAATATTTAAAAAAATCACAAATTTCATTGGTTAAGAATATTATTTTCGATTTTCTATGTGATTTTCTAGTTGTTGATGTGATGTTAAGATGTTTCTTAATAAAGGTACAAATTTGACTATCTTAAGCAGACCTCTGTATCTTTTTAATTTTCTTAAATTATCCATTTTAAAAAGACTTATTTGTCCTTATATGTTTTAATTTTTGGAACAACCTATTTAGGAACATAAAATTTGACTTCTAGAACAATTCATTCCGGAAGCTAAATTTTACATTTCAGAATAGGTTATTTTGAAAGCATAATTTGACTTTTAGATCCGAAAGTAACTTTCGAAATGAGTTGTTCTGAAAGTCAAAAAATACACCTTCATAATGCTTTCAGACTGGTTTATTCCGGAAGTTATTTTCGGATATGCAAACAGCTTCCGAAATGGGTCATTCCAGAAAAAAATACACCTCCATAATACATATGGAATGACCTATTCCGGAAGGTTTTTTCGCAAACAAAAATGCTTCTGGAATGATCTACTCCGGAAGCTATTTCCAGATTTGGAAACAGCTTCCGGAATAGGCCATTTCGAAAGCATTTTTGTTTGCAAAAAAAACTCTCTAACATGTCGCGTACAACGTCATTCCCCCTTCACCCTTCTTCTTCCATTAACAATAATACATGATAATGGTAGCAGACGGTGGTGGCAGGATCTATTAAGACGAGCTTCAACTTAAGATTATGGAGGTAGAGGTGAAAGGGAAGGAATATATGGAGGTGTATTGCAGAAGGGTAAACACAGGCAATGCAATCTTTAATGAAGAGTAGTGTGGGAAAATAAAAAAGGTATGGAGGTGCAGAAAGAAACTCCCTTTTAAGGATTAAAGCCTTCTTTGATACAAACTGTCACTACACACGATTACAAGCCCACTTGTCACCATTCCCAGGATAACACATACAAATTGTAACTTCTAATGTTTCATATCTTTATATAAAGACTTCACTAAGCAATATTTGGATAACTATTCTTTCAATATATTTCTCATTGATAACTCACCTATTGAGACTTTATTCTCTTCCTCAAACTTTCAATAAAAACAATTGTTACTTTGAGACTTCATTGTGCAAAATACTTCTTTACATGAACTACTCTTTTATCAATGTTTGATCTATTATCTTGATATTCCTTTTTATCTCTTTTCTTTCCACATAGCTTTTGTAAAGGACTTCATCGATTTCCTTAAGTTTTATTTTCATAAATTTGTTTAACCTTCATATATGCCTCTTTATCAACATATTTCTTCCATGTAAATTGTCTATCAATAATAAATTCTCTCAAGAGAATGTGACTTAAAACAAAGTTGACATTCTCTTAAATATATCACCTTTTATTAGACACATTATTAACTCCGCATTATCTACATATTTTAAAAGCCATTTTAGTGTTTCATCAATTTTAGTTGATCAATCTCTCTTTGTTTTCTCAAATCAACTCAAGCATTTAATGCGTAATCATTATTAGATCATTTCTAATAATACTTGAAAAATTTATCAAATCATTCTTTAGGTTTCCTCAAGATCTATCTGTAAATAAAAACAACTCTTTTAACCATTAATTTAAATTATAATCCTGACAGTTAACCCTTTATTTATTTATTATATGGCAACAAATTACTCACAAAATTTGCCACGTAAGTTGAAAATGGATCAACTTATAAATACTTTCTTACTCTTCTTTTCAGTTTCACCTTCGTCGAACCCTAATTTGTTGCGACATCGATAGGAATGTATGTACGAAAGATAGGGTTGAGTCTGAAACATCAACTATCTACTCAATATCCTTGTACGAGTCCACAATCACTGCACGAGATGAACCTTGGTTTGGTAAATGGAAGCCTTAGGTGTAAAGAAAGGACTCCTACTTAATACACGCGATTGTATACTAAGGTGCTCTCCTCTGGTTGTTGGAACAATGCGAGTCGGCCCTCCATTTAGAAAGATGAAAGGCCCAAACAAAAGTTAAAAGAGGGGGTTACAAATTCCTTATTTTATTGGAGGTGAAAAATGAATCGAAATCTCGAAGTTATACAACCTTTTCAATTTTAGTTGGGAAAGAACAATGAAGTTCATTCAAACTTATCCTTCTTTTCAATTTCACCTTCGTCGAACCTAAAAGACCCTAATCCATGATTAAGAAGTTAGAACTAATTTTTTTGAATATATCACTCAAATTTTATATAACTGTACATCTAGTGAAAGGATCAACTATTAGAAATGAGCTAGTAGGGTGAAAAAAAACTTATGTTGGTCATTTGAAGAAAATTTGTATTTTCAATCTCATCCAACTCTTCTATTTCGATATATCCTCCTTTGAGATGTTAATGTTTTTGGTTGCTTCTCACTTGTAGAATTGAGATCGACATGCTTTACGATTACCTAATGGTCAATTGGGTCCTATGCTATTAGACATAGAAGTAATCATAGATTTGAAACCCATTGAAGACTGCTATGCAATCAATAGATAGATGTGACTCAGATAAAGACCTTGATGCCAAATTCAACGAGAGTTAAAGGGCTTAGAGACATATTTTAACCAACCACTTAGTCAATGATGGAAAATACTTGTGCAAGATGTCAAACACCTAAAATTTTTGGTTTGTTGTTGTCTGTCCATCCAAATTTCTCAAAATTCTTTCAATTTGGTATATGTTCTCCATTAAGGTACTCTATACATGTGCTTAGCCAAACTACTATTGGCTCACATGTATTATATTCCTCAAAGCCGAATAAAAGCTCCATAGGTGTGATTTGATGCATTCTGTTGTGACTTTCTTTCATTTTTAAAACGGTAATAATGTTCTTTTTAGATAAAGACATCCCTTCCTACTCTCTCAGGGATGAACGACTAACCTTGTTGCTACCAAAACTGTACCAAGCAATCTGTACCTCTTATATGAACATTATTTGAAAGCACTTTTAAGTTATACGAGTTTCACTACCAATTTGGCTCCCTATAAGGATTACATCAAGGTTTATGGAATCTACTATTTGGATCCAATTGGTGCTTATCGAAATATGGAATGAATATTGGATTTAGGATTTAGGGTTGAATAAACATTTATCAAGGTCCTTGAAACTTTCATTTGTCCAATTATTTTCTTTCTTTTGAACAAAATAATTAGGGGTTGAACTATGTGGCTATACTTAGTAATAATGGTTTAATATCACCAAAACATGCAATACTTAAGTTTTACCAAAACTGCGCATATTTTGGTTAGCAATGAACCATTTCTTCATCCAATGATTTAATATAATTTAATATAGTCAAAGAATACATCCCAAAAGGAGCACTCTCTTTTCATTGTATAAACATAGTATGTGAAAAGTTATACAAAGTTGAATTCTGAATTATAAAAAAAAATTGTTATCCAAGTCAATTAATTTCTCAATTCGATTTGATGCAATTATTTTTTTTCTTTTTATTGTATATGACTAGATTTACTAAAACATTGTTTGTTTGAATATGAGCCATTTGGTATTGAAAAAAAAATGGAAGGGTGTAGAAGGGGATGAACTAGGTCAAGTTATTCAGGAAGTACTCTTACACAAGTATGACATTTTTAGTTTGTTAACATGGTTTAGGAATTTCTAAAATGATATATTTGTTATGTGATGTATTGATTGATGGGAACATTCAAAGAATAATACTTTTGTTATAATTATTCAAAACTAATTCATCAATCATATCTAAATTAATTAGGTAGGGTTTTTTGTATTATTAGTATGATACAAACCAAATCTTGAATCTTTGTATATAATGAAGTTGAAGTCTTTCATGTTAGATAATTGTAGGGTCAATTTATTCCGACATATAACAAAATTAGCTAAGGTTTTTTGTACTAGTAGTATGACACCACCAACTCTTGCTTCTGCGAATATAATAAATATGAAGTTTTTCTTATCATATAATTGTCAATGTATTCCCATATATACCTCTATCAGCTAGGGTTTCTTGTACTAGTAGAATGATACAATATTAAATCTTGCATCTTTGTATATATGAAGATCAAGTCTTTCATCTTTGATAAATACATGACACTTTTTCTGCCATTGGAAAGTTTGTAAGTAAATCCAATACAAAGGAAAATGTGTTATACAATATGAAATACATTTTTTTTTTCTATGTGAAGTGTCATTACCATGACTACTTAAGACCTCTATTCTGAAACCAATTTGAGTGAAACTATTAGATGACAATTTAAGGTAAAATTTAGTAAACTTGAAAGCTTGCCTATCTAATCCAATCTTCAAATAAATGTAGCCCCAAAGAATAAAATCTATATAGTATTTTGGTTCTATTCATTATATGTGACATTATAATGTGAATTTTTTTAGAACATTTCATGTATGACTCTTACATGTCTTACTATAAAAAAATTGCTCATTAATGGTCATATTTTGTATATACAAAACATGGATTAGTTCCCATCAAATTGTGATTGGATGTATGATAGTTATTTAGAGGAAGAGGTGCTTTGAAAGAACATTTGTAACGAGGGTTGAAGAGTTTATAAACAAATCTTTACAACGAGACATGAATCACAATGATGGGGAATTTGTTGTCTCTGTAATAAGTGCAATTGTACAAGGATTTTGGATGAAAGAGATGCAAAGGATAATCTTACATTTGAAAATTATAAATAAGAAGATCAAGCGGTTAAGGAGAAGACAAATTTCACTAATGAAAGTTATTTGGAATGAAGTCACTAGAGATGTTACATGGGAATTAGAAAAGATAATTAGAGAAAGTTATCTCCATCTGTTTTAATAACAAATTTCAATGACAAACTTTTTGTGAGTAGAGGAGAAATGTAACATTTAGAAATTTATGATGTAATATTTTTTCAGATACAATATCTCATAGAATTTCTAATGAATTTTCTATTGATGATAATAGAAGAAATAATCAAGAGTAGAAGCAAATGAGGAATAACACTTTCTTAATCTCCCCCTGAGATTTGAGAACTCTCATGAAACAAATAATAACATTCTCACAAAATGTAATGAAAACTAATAGGTTATTATGATTAAACACTTTGATGTATTTGATAAACATATTATCATTTTTGTTTTTATGATATAGATGGTCACAATTGACCGTCCAATGGTTTTTTTCGTGGACTAGACGGTTACTGTTTCAAGGTAAGTGTTTCATCAAAGGTAAAATTTTAAATTTACTATATGACTTATGCACAAATCATTCATTCATTTCTGATGATTGTGTTAAACATCTTGAATTGCCAATCTCTTTTCTAGATGCTAGTTTGATTGTTTTGACCCCCACAAGTGAATTTGTGACTACCAATCCAGTTTGTGTAAATTGTCCTCTGTTAATTGAAAACAAAAAATTTCTTGTAGATTTAATTTGTCCACCTATGTTATAATTAGATATAATCTTAGGTATGGATTGATTATTTTCCAACAAAGTGCTTATGAATTGTGTAAAAAAAGTAGTAATATTTACCAATATTGAGGATCCTTTGAAATTATCTATTAGTTTAGTAAGTGAGACTTTAAAGAGAAGATTATTGTCAATTAAATAAATTTACCATAAAGAAATATCCTTTCCCTATAATAGATTATTTGATGGATCAACTAAAAGGAGCCTTTCTGTTGTTTTCTAAGATATATTTGAGATTAGGATACCATTAGATAAGAGTAAAAGCAAAAGACAAAAAAAAAAAAAACATTCAGAACTAGGTATGACCATTATGAATATAATGTGATGCCTTTCGGTATAACTAATGCTCCAACAATATTCATGGATTATATGAATTGAATTTTTTGTTTACTTTTAGATCATTTTGTAATTGTTTTTATAGATGACATTATCATTTATTCTAAATGCTTTGAGGATCATCTTTAAACCGTTATTCAAATTTTGAGAGATAGAGAACTGTATGGTAACCTATTCAAGTGCAAATTTTGGTTAGAGAAGTTAAAATTTTTGGGACACGTGATTTTCGTAGAATGAGTGTCAATGGACCCAACCAAAGGACACGCAGTTTAGGAACCACTAAAGACAGTGACCAAAATTTGTAGTTTTCTAAGGTTGGCAGGATATTATAAAAGATTCATTAAAGGATTTTCTAGAATAATTACGCATTTAACTCAACTTGCTAAGAAAGGTCAAACTTTTGAATGGATAGAAAAATGCGAGAATAGTTTTCAAGAACTGAAGAAGAAATTAACCACTTCCCTTATATTAGCATTATCCGATCTTAATGGACACTTTGTAATATTTTGTGATGCTTCCAAAATGGGATTATGATGTGTTCTTATGCAAGATGAAGAGTGGTAGCATATGCTTCTAGGCAACAAAGACCGCAAGAGAAAAATTATTCAATCCATAATCTACAACTAGTTATCATTGTTTTTAAACTCAAAATATGACGATATTATTGTACCCATTACTGTTCATTGTATAACAAAAGTTGTTAAGATAATACAAGGAAAAGCTAAGAATATAAAAAAAATCAGTAATTGCTTTAAAGTCTAACTTTATAGTGCTAAAAGATTTATAAATAATACATACTCTATTTGTTTATTAAACACACTAATAGTTAGAAACACTTAAAAGTTTGTGAGAGAGTATTTTGCATGCACCATTTATGTAAGACATAAATGTTAACTTCATTAGAATTTTTTACATGCATAAAAATTTTATGTATAAATATTCTAAATCAAACCATTGCAATTTGTTTGTTGTAGCTGGTCTTATATCAATATCTCTTCATGAACAAATATGATTTTATGTTGAAAGTGTTATATAAAATACTATTTTTTCTATATTATTTGACAATAACATTATAAGCATATAAATTTTGATGGTGTGTATATTATGTCGGAATTATTCATAAAATGTGTTATTGGTAACTAGTAAACTTTAAATGTTCTCTCATCATTAAAAAATGTATTTATTTAGTATTGAAAACTTGTAGTTTTTATTTAAAATATGTCTTATATCTTCTTCCATGCTTTCAGTTGAATTTAAGCTTTTATACATGTTTTAGTTAGAGATTTTATCAGATTTTATTACGTGTTTAGTGTTTATTGTAAATCTTTTATAGAATATATATATATATATATATATATATATAGTTATTGCGATATGTTATAAGTTTTAATATCAATCTTAAGTATTTAAATTTAAATTAAATTAATTTTCTGTAAATAGATAGCATTTATTACATGTAATTGGTTAAGTTTGCATGAGGTGATGCTAAGTGTACAATTCTCCTTACTGAGAATTATACGAGATTCTGTTTAATAAATAATAAAATAAATATAAAAGTTAAAATAATAAAATGATTTCATTGTACAAATTAATATAATATAATACTAAAATTTACTTTGCAAAAAGTTTTCTCCGTCTCAGAAAAGTCACGAAAAGAAAAAGTGCAGGTCATATATACATGTATAGAAAAGGTGTGATATAATTAATAGATAACATTGTCTTTAAAACATATGTTGGATTTGAATTTGTAGACCTAAATATGTATATATTAAGAAAAATCATCCCTAAATAAATTTCAGTATTTTTAAAAGATTAATCTTTTTGAAAAAGTATACTATTCGCATTTAAAATCTAATGTCAAATATAAAGGGACACGATACCCAAATCGTTTTTGCAAAATGTTGTACTCTTTGTGCCTAATGCGTTTAGTCAAGGGAAATGATGTGTGGGATAAGTGAGGTAATTTATCTATTTCAAAAGCATTGCGAGTAAAAGGAAGACTAGCATATATTATCACTATATATTGTCTTCTCTCTCTGAGGTGATATATTATCTGTTATATAATTATGTTTAAGTTTAATTTCACCATTTTCATGATTACATCCATCATGTTTCTCAAGTTATTGCTTAGAAAATATGAAAATTGCGTGGTGGATTGGAACACAATTGGTATTATGATATATTATTATTATTATTATTATTATTATTATTATTATTATTATTAGATGAATATTTTAGCCATACTTTTATAATTAAATTCGAATTAATATCTAAATATCATATGAAAATTAAGGTGGGTAAAAAGACTATGAAGGTAGTTGTTATTTTAGTAATTTGAATTCAACAGCATTGATTAAGGAGATGTACACAAATATGTCAATTAGTGCATACTATTCCAAGAAGAATAACGGATTTAAAATCTAATTATATAGTTAAAAATTCTATTTCTTTTTATACTTTACATAAATTTGAAATCGGTCCTAATATGAAATTAGTTTGCTTAATTTTATTTAAATAACTCATTTTGAAACTGTATAAGGGTTATAAAAAGAAGTTTAATATAATATAAGACATTTTTCTAAAAAATATTGAATTCTTTATATACTGAATTTTTTAGAATGCGTCGTTTAATAATTATAACACAATTGGTTCATCTTAAATACATTAATTATATTTATTTTTTTTAATTAGATTGAGATTTAAATTAAAGCCTTATAATGGTATCGAAGATTAAAAAAGGTTAGACAAATATATGATAATTATGAACAAAAAATAATAAAGAATATGATAAGATAGAAAAAGATTTTTTATTGAATGTATATTTTTTTATTTATAATAGCTCACTTAATATAAAATTCTAAAAAATTAAATATAAAAATTATTTTAAATAAATATATTTAATATTTTATTGATATGAGATTTTTTTATATTTTTACTAATATTCTTTTTGATTCTATATTATTTGATTTGTTTTTATAATAATATTATTCTAACCTAGAGCAGTGAATTTGGATAGTATTTATAAGGGAGTGTGACTTTTTTTTTTTTTTAATAAAAGTTAAATCTTTTACGTTGATTCTTTATATAATCTTTATTGATGCATGATATCACTTTATTTTTAACTTAACATCTTTTACGTTGATTCTTTATATAATCTTTATTGATGCATGATATCACTTTATTTTTAACTTAACATCACATATGACAGTATATTTGAGATTTAATTTTAAAACTACGAATTACTTTTTTATGAAATAAATTTATCATATTTGATTGCATTTGAACATGAACAATATCTGGAAAAGGCAAATGTTCTCAAGTGGCAGAAATAGAGAAGATAAAGTGAATGATTCATATCTCTCTTAATGAAGAATTGAAAAGTCTAATGTTTATTCTTGGAAAAGAAAGTTGGGAAAGTTGGTTTGACCAAATTTTCATATTACTTAAATAAAGGAAAAATGACTCTTTTAGTTGGTTTAGAATCACTCAAGTTCTTTGTAATCATCTTGGGATTACTTAACAACCCAATAGATATTGGCAAGATCAGGAAATCTGCCAAAAGCCTAATCCCTACTCTGAAAAGGGCTCATAAAGAATAATGAACAAAGTAAAGTTCATAATAAAACTCTAACATCAATAATTTCAATATTTGTAGAGACCAATAGATAGTAGCGTCTACTTTCAAGAAATCCAAAAAACTATTTCTGTTATATTTTTTTATCTGGTAAGATAATCTGGATTAAATAAACATATTATTGTTAAATCATTTTGAATACTTTGTTAAATAAATATATACACTCCATTAAAAATAAATAATTCGTTCGAGAATTTTAATTAATCTTATTTTTTCTTAAGTACAAAACACATAATATTATGTTAAAATTTTATCTTTATTACTTGTTTGAACTCCCTGTCATATTCAATTCAATAAACAATTGAGAGCAATAGAAGCATTAAGAAAAATTGTATTTAAAGAGTCAAATTGAAGAACATTAATTACCTTGAACTCGTATCTTCTCAACTAATTTACGTGCTTGCCGAGTAAAATAGTAATAGAACCAAATACAATTACTATTTGTTAAAACTAAAAATATTTAATAACTAAGTATAATTAAATATAATTACGTTTTCTTATAATTACAATAAATTTAAAATAAATGAAGGAATAATGATATAGCGGTTATTAAGTTACAAGTCCCCTCATAAATGAACAATTTGCTCATTCTTTTCTGGCAAATAAGTTAATTAACTAATTCCACATAAAAAAAGGCAAAAATCACATTTCAATTCATGAAATATATTCTATCATTTAATTTATCTAGTTAAGTACTAATGACATAAGTTAAATAATAGATTGTACTTTGTTTAATTATATATGTAATTTTATTTTTAATATGATTTCGCTAAAATACTTTTATGGAAACAATAATTAGAATATGGGATTGTGTGATTAAATTTGGCACAATGTATAAGTTTTAATAATAATTAAAGATATAAATTAAGAGATATCTTATATATTTTTCACTATATATAATAGTAATATATGTTTGTAATATATAAAAAACATAATATTTATTTAATCAATTTATTTAAATATATAAATTGAATATATAATTTTGTTTATTTAAAAAAATGTGAACTATTTTAGATTATTAAAAATAGATTATATATATATATATATATATATATATATATATATATATATATATATATATATATATATATATATATATATTAATACGTAACATAATCCTTAAAATTTATGATGTTATATTTTTTTTCTTAAAACTAAAGAATACCAAAACAGGTTCCTGCTATTTTTCGAGTTTCATTTAAGTTTCTAAAATTATCTCTCTCTCTTTTTTTTTCTTTCTCTTGGTTCTTGAATATTTGTTATTGTCATTTAAATTTTTGAACTAGACCAAAATGAAAAGGATTAATTTTAGAAATATATATGATATTAAAACAATTATTTGAATTTTTCTTCGTTTCACATATCGATATGACAACGAGACACTAGGAATTAAATTGATAATTTTTTTTTACAATTTTATATATTAGAAGAGATGATAAATATAATATAATTATATTAAAATCGTATCTTGCCAGTTAATTTACGTGCTTGTGAGTAAAATTAGTAATATTATTAAACTTAATTAATTTTTCCTAAAATTAAAAATATTCACTCACTTAATATTTGTAAAAAAATATTAAACTACAATTATAAGAGAATAATGATAGTGGAGACTAAAGTACGGATTCCTGCCCCTTCACAAGTGAAACACGTTGCTCTTTCTTTTCGGCCAGGTAATGATGACAAATGAAAAATAAAAACTATAGATTCGATTTTTTTTTTTTGAACTTATCTGTGTTTCTAATAAATATTTATTCCTAAAATGGTATCTAAATTACTTTATTTTTTAAAAGTGTTATTTAAATATACTTAAGGACTAAAAGTTTATTTATTTTATTAAGGACCCAAAACAAAATCGGTATATATATATATATATGAGCCAAAAACATATTCAAGTCAATTTGAATGGATAAAAATGAGCTTGGATTAATAGACAAAAAATGCATTCATATATCTTAATTGGGCAAATGAATTGACCAAACCACCTATGATGAATTAGAGGCTGATACATGGTTTAACAATGAGTGCATGAATGAAAGTAGAATGATTGTTTATATGAAATTAAGAAAGCATAAGAACCATATACTTTGAGAACAATCCAACTCAAATGAACAAAGAAGGAAGGACCCTTTATTCTTCTTTGAGAACCAGCCACGAATTAACAAGGCTTCAAATCTACACAACCTTTCTTTAATTTGTTTTGCTTTTCAGAGTCCATGGATGAAAATTCTTCAGAACAAGATGTCATAAACCAGGGATCTATGCTCCCACATTTATGCCTGTTGTATAATAATTTTATTGCCTTTAAAGTAAAAACAATAATTAACAAATAATAATAATAATAATAATAATAATAATAATAATAATAATAATAATAATAATAATAATAATAATAATAATAATAATAATAATAATAATAATAATAATAATAATAAAGTAAAGAACATATGAAGATTGTCTTTCACTAATTGCTCAAACCAGAAAAGTAGAGATTACTTAAAGCCTTTATAAGCCAGCCCAAACAATCTAAAATCATTAATTATCAACTCTATGCATTAGAAACAATTTTGAAAAGATTCCAAGAACATAACACAAATAATCGAATAGAATTGAATTTTTTAAATAGTTCATTTTTATATATTATTAATGTAAAATTTTTCATTTCATTAACTAGTTACAAATACAGTATGTGGTTTCGATCTATTAGAAACAAAATTTTGAAAAGAAGCGTCATTTTATATATGCATAACACTTTACTATTTCTTTTTTCCAAAATGATTATTCAGTTTATGGTACGTCTATTTTCTTATATAAATGTCTACGTATATGTTCTAAAACCCACAATTGTGGAATAACAATTTTTAACTGATAATTTTTATTATAAAATATAATTTTAGTAAAAAAAGTTTGTATAACTGTTTCCATATTAAAAACCCATTTTTCTATATTTCCTATCATAATCTGTAGGTATAATAAGAGTGCCAATAAATCTACCTAACCAACAACATTAAGTGAAGTCATTTAACGGATATATTTAAAACTCACTATAACACTTGGAGACACATAATGTGAAACTTCTCAAACATACTAAATCATGAGTTTACTAAAATAGTCTATCATTTTTCCAATATCATGTCAAAAGGAAAATACCTTTATTGATTGTTATTTTTTTTTTATAAGTCTAAATTTTGGATCTCTTTAATCTTAACATATATAGATTGGGGTTTATAATGTATCTAAGTAGTGACTCAAGTACCAACATCATAATAGAAAACCTCAACAATATTGTTTAGGTAATTATGTCAATTTTAATAACAAATTTTATTAATTACTTTATTAAAAAAATGTATTTGTTAATAAATATAAATAATAAATGAACCTAGATTATGCAACACCCCCTCCTTTCTCTCTCACACTCTCTAAGCCACTCTCTCTTTCCCTCTCCCAAAGTCTCTCATTTCTCTTTAACTTTTCTCCTTCTATATCTCATTTATTTCAGAATTTGATCACATCTTGCAGTAGTTGTGGAGTCAAATATCATTTTTATTCGATCAAATTTTCAAACAAAATATGTTCATATTTACTCTAAATTTTTTTTTCTTTTTTCTGATTTGTTCATCAATCTTGATGGGGAATGTTGAGAAAAATGTTCATTTCAACTTGTTTTACCATATACTAAAATTTAGATATGTTTGAATAACTTACTCTAAATCTTAGATTTTGAAATAACATTATTACTTGGTTTTGAAAATTACATTAAAGACGAGCATTTCAAGTAAGGAAAACTAGCTTTAATATTTCAATAGTACCCTAGGCTAGAGGATCTAGATGTAGATGTGACATGGTCACCAGTCCAAATTTTTTTTGTAGGGATGATATTTGATGAAAATTGTTTAATTCTATGTTGTTTAAAAATGTAGGGATATTAGATTTGGAAAGTCTCTTATATAATTTTTTTTCTTTATGTTGAAAATGTTCATTTTAAGAATTAGGATAGCTTTTTATAATATAACTTCATATAGAGATCAATTACGAGGGTTATAAAAACAATATTTTAGAGAGTTATACACATGTTTAGTGCGGAAGTGTCAAGGTTACCTTCAAAGGTAGAAGTGAAAATTTCTTTAATCTGATGCTTAAGCAAGGTTGGTTTTAGTGGCACTTTATAAAATAATTGTAGCTGAATAATAAAACTGAAAAATAAATTGGAAATTAGATAAAAAATGATAATATGTCAAGTTGGATATGTTACCATAAGAAAGGTAAATGTTGATAATAAAAAAAAAGGAAAAGAGATATAGAGATCTAAACTAGAAATATAAACATCTGAACCGTCTAGGTGACTTTCCAATAAAAAATATCCTTTACTTGTCTTTTTTATTATTCTAGACATGTTTTACATATTAATTATAATGATATTGTTGTTTCACGTTTATTAGTTATAATGTTATTAGTGTATGAATAAGATATTTGTATCATTATATTTTTATGTAAATAAAAAGACTTTTTTGAAAAAATTGTATTTTAATTTTGTGTAATTTAACATAAAGTTATATTACAAGTGTGAATTCTAAACCAATATTTTAAGCATTTTAAAAAAAAAAATCTTCAAAAAGATAGGATAGAAAGATAATTTAATCAACGTTTAAGTTTTACACTGTAATACAGATTTTTTTTATTAAAAGTATATAATAAAAGATCATATGTTCATGCAATTTGAAAATTTTGGGGATCAATGGGGTACAAATTTGGCCTCTATGTTTTTTTCCTGCGAAAAACATAACGCGGTGCACTTTCTAAAGGTCGGAATTTAATTTCTTGGAAACAAAATTCTATTTTTTTTTTAACAAAATGCGTTTTATTGTTATTAATAAAGAGGAAGATAGATTTGGTTAGTTGGGATTCGAGATCTGACCTATTTATAAAAAAATTGTGTTATTCTTGTAAATAAAATAAATTGTGTGTTATTAATAAAGAGAAAGTTAGTATTATTAGAGAATTGAAATCTAACATTTGCACAATAATTCGTGTTGTTTTTGTAAATAAAATAAATTGTGTTATATGGGAAATTTTTAGTAGGTTTAATATTTTTTTTTAATTATACTTTATGATAATTTTTTTTCAATTAAATTATATTATCTTGAATATTTTTAATTTATTCTTTTAAAACAAGTTAGTTTAATACTTTTTGTTATATTTATGTGATGTTACGGCAATATATATGACATTCTTTGTGCCACTTTTATGAATAAATTAACTTTAAGTAATAATTTGTTACTTATATTACATGTCATTATAATTAATTTTAAAAAAACTTATATTAATTCATTTTAAGAAAGTAGAATTAATTGGAAGTACTTGAAATAATATAAAATATTAAAAAAATATATAAAAATAACTAAAAAAAATTCAAAGTCACACTCAAAACGTAAAAAAAAATAATATACATAAAAAATTATAAAAAAATAACTAAATGGCTAATAAGAAAAAACAAAGAAGAAAACACACTAAAAAAATTAAGATAATTCAATTATCAAGTGTCAATGAATTTTAATTTACGTCTATAAAATTTTTTTTACTATAAAACAAATATTACAAGTGAAGGTTTATTTCTTTGTGAATTCTTTCGTTCAACTAAGAATTTTTCATCATATATTTAAACTTACAACTATTAATTAAACAAACTCTTAATATAAAACTTAATTTATATAAAAGAAATATCATAATTAACTTCTATAAATCAGCCTAAATTAATTAAAAAAAATTAGGTGAATAATGTTTCATAACTGAGTTTGAGATATCAAGTAGATGAAAATAAAGAAAGTTATAATCTTATATCGAATAGATAGTATAATATCACATGTGATAACAAATATATGTATTCATAACGACAAATTGATTAATGAAGAAGATCTTTATCACTCCACAATCTTAAATTATCTATAAATTACAAATTTTAACTAAGATTTTATTTTAGAATATTAAATAAAAACTATTAAAGCTTTTTATTAAGATGTGTGCTAGTTGAAAAAAATATAACTTGTAATAGATTTTGGAAACTACTCATTAAAAAGAAAAAATAAATCATAAAAAGGAACTTAGCTGCGTGACAGTGGTGTGAATCAATGGATCCTCCAACCAAACATCTGCATCACCAACTAAGAACACTCGATTACTCAGCATATATTATTTCCAGTCTTGTGAATAATATTCCGCGAATAATTAACAGGTGTTCCCGAAGATTTCATTGTAATTAATTTAAGGATAAAAAATAAAATATATTTTCATGAGCTAACATAAATTGAGAATTTAGAAAAACTAAATCAAAGAATTTTTACATATAGTTTTAATTTAGAAAGAAAGTCATATATTTTTTTCCAATTTTTTATTGAAAAATCTCATGAAAAAAAATATTAAAAGTGTTATTGATAAAAAAAAAATATCAATGTATGTGTACGTATTTAAAAAAATTATCAAAATACAAATAAAATGAATATTCTTTTAAGGCGACAACTGTAAAAATAACATATTTTAAAGTAATTAAAAAAAAAACAGCTTTAATACAGTGGTGGCTTTCAATTCGGGGGCAAAGGTCAAATTCAGAAGTTAGTTCAATTAAATTAAGCAATTAAAAATTCTTTATTTGATACAGTTTTTTTTTTTATTATTTATTGAAGTTCTCCTTAAAATATTTTCAGCTTGTTAATTTGGCATTTAATAAATATTTTGCATATTGTAAAATGAGTAAAATAAAAGAAATCCTGAACATGAAATTTAAGGTTAATTATAATCCTCAGTATAAAATTACAATTTCCTAAATAAACAAAACATAAAATATTTTTATTATTATTTCTATCACTTTTTTATTTAAATTAATAACTTTTTAGAAAGTCTAATAAGTGGCAAAAATAAATAAAAGTCAATAAATTTGACAAAAAATAAATCAATTTATTTTACTTAAATAAGATCAAATTAAAATAAAATTAGAGAAATTATCTTTATAATTTTTATTTTTTTTTGTAATAGCAGAAAGGACCTCAAACCATGAATCTCCACCAACTTTGCCTTAAACTTTAATCATTAACCAGAAATTAAAAAGCATTTTTTCAGAAGGCCATAGTCAAGATGGGTATGATGAAAATGTTAGATCCCTTTCACTCACAGGAAAAATGTTCCCATCACTGGTCAATTCCAAAATTAAACAACATTTTAGAGGTCCTTAGCATCAGGGGAAAATTCATATTCCAATTTGATTATGTATATCATCAATTAGGAGGGATCATTACGTTACACCAATATGTAATCCTCTACCAATTTACTTACCCCACTAAAAAATTAACAAGTTTCTGGCTGACTCCTAACCGCACCAAAGAGTGATTACATGATATTCCTGATTCCATGTGTTACCCTTTAGCAAAAGTAATCCATAAAAAAAAAAAAAAATACCCCTCTGTTTCAAAACTGTAAAAGGTTTAACTTTTGAAAAAACCAAAAATGCCAAGTTGAAAAGATATTATTTTTGTTACCCGCAACATATAAAATAAAGTTATTTAAGAAAATATATGTTGGCATATGCTATTTATAACGTGTGAAAAAGTTTTACACTAAGCATTTTGTTGCAAGTTACAATGATGTAGGTGGTCAGGATTTGAACTAGGTACACACAAAAAAAATGGGGTTGAATTGATGATAGTGGATTACCAAAACTGTTCCACAAATGTTATTGACTAATGTAAAAGCATGTACCACAAAACTGTTCCTACATTTTGACTGTTATTGACTAATGTAAAAGCATGTACCACACAAGGTAGGGGGTGGTCTTGTCTGTTCATCATAAATGCATAAACTTTGAAGCAACTTATATAGCATCAACCACTTCACATAAACCTGAGACACATTTCATTTCACCACAAGAGCTAAAGTCAAAGAGGGTCATCTTTCTCTGCTCTAATTTTGCAACTCAGGCAAAATGGTCTCAGCTTCTTCTCCCCCTTCCAAGGAAATGGTACTATACTAGTTTAGTCAATCTTTTGTTATGTCAGTTTTTTTTCTTATTCTTGTTGCATGTTCTACACTTGTAGGAAGATAAATCAGATCAGAAATGGGTGGAGAATGGACCCTCTCGCAATGCCAAATGGTGGTACTCAACTTTTCACACTGTGACAGCCATGATTGGTGCTGGTGTTCTCAGCCTGCCCTATGCCATGGCATATCTAGGATGGTAAATGCAACTCATGGCTTGAAGTTTTGGACTTGCCACAAAGGTGGCAACTTGAGCAATATATATTATGTAACTGAGTTTCGTTTTTTTTTTCTTAACTTTGAAGGGTGCCAGGGACCTTGATTTTGTTGCTAACTTGGTGCCTGACCTTAAACTCAATGTGGCAAATGATCCAACTCCATGAGTGTGTTCCGGGAACCCGGTTTGATCGTTACATTGATCTTGGTAGACATGCTTTTGGGCCAAAGTTAGGACCGTGGATCGTGTTGCCCCAGCAACTGATTGTTCAAGTTGGGTGTGATATTGTTTATATGGTCACCGGAGGGAAGTGCCTGAAGAAGTTCATGGAGATTGCATGCACCAACTGCACTCAACTCAAGCAGTCTTACTGGATTGTCATTTTTGGTGGCATCCATTTCTTCTTGTCTCAGCTTCCCAATTTCAATTCTGTTGCAGGAGTTTCTTTGGCAGCTGCTGTGATGTCACTAAGGTACTTCTTGATTTTCACATGACTGGGGGAGTTTCCATCAGTGGCTTTAAATCAAAACCATTCTTTTGCATTATTGAACATTTATATGAGTAATATGAAATGGATGTTTGATGCAAGGATCACTTTTGGCCTTAATAAATTTGGGACCATTGGAAAAGCCACCCGTGTCTTTACTTTTCTGGCACTAGCTTTCTATCAAGATTACTATTATTCAATGTTTACCATTTTGGAGGGCTTGCTGAGCTGGCTTGGCATTTTGCACCAACCATGTAAGGAAGATTTCAGGGAAAAATATTGTTTGGATTCTTCCCAGGATTAGTTATCCCTGTGAAAACTGGAAAGCATAAAGACCTGACCCTGAAGCTCAGAATTTGATAAGAAGCCTAAATCTTTTGGAGAAAGATATCAGAAAATTTACCCTTTTGGTTATGCTTGTGAACAGGCGGAGTCACATGACTTTTAAAACTTTGCAGGGTCGGTTGACAGCATCGAACTTACAGAAAAGATGTTTGCTAGAACACATGGTTGGATTAGTTTAAATAAAATATAGTATATATACTATTTTGACACTCATTATTTTTGTGAATCCAGTGGCTTCTAATTAGGTTGTGTTGGGTTCTCCAACAATGTAAGAGACACTTTTAAGATTGGTTATTTTAACAATTAAGACTTAACTAGTTATTTTAACCAATAGGGTATGTTTCTTAATCAGAATTCTACTGTGAGAGGGTGGTTATTGCAGGAGAATTGTAGCATATTTGTTTTTAAAAGCAGTGGCTTACTCATTTGGTGCTTTGATTGCAGCTATTCAACAATAGCTTGGGTGGCATGTGTGGCACGAGGCCGTGTTGACAATGTTAGCTATGCATACAAGCAAACCAGTTCTACAGACTTAATGTTCCGAGTATTCAATGCACTTGGTCAAATTTCATTTGCATTTGCTGGCCATGCAGTGACCCTTGAAATTCAGGCCACAATTCCATCAACCCCTGAGAAGCCTTCAAAGATACCAATGTGGAGAGGTGCTATCGGTGCATATGTTGTGAATGCTATATGCTATTTCCCACTTGCACTAGTAGGATATTGGACCTTTGGAAGAGATGTTGAGGACAATGTGCTTATGGAATTTGACAAACCTGCGTGGCTCATAGCCTCAGCTAACTTGATGGTGTTCATTCATGTTGTTGGTAGCTACCAGGTACAAAACAAACACAACACAAGCATAAGCTTAAACTAATCTAGTATATTTATTACCTTATTAATGTCCAAACATTGGATTCCAGGTTTATGCTATGCCTGTTTTTGACTTGATCGAGAGGTTGATGGTCAAAAGATTCAACTTCCCTCCAGGATTATCTCTTAGACTTGTTGCTAGATCTGCTTTTGTTGGTGAGATTTTCTAAACCATCTACTTTTTGGTTTAAGAACATAGTTATCTTCCACCTAAACCAATTTTGCTCGAGCTGGGTAGCACAATTATGGATGAGAAAACTCTTCATCTTAGTTAGTATTAAACGTAACTCGGTACTCAGGACTCAAATTTGATATAGTTAAATAATCTCATATAAGATAATACCTATCCTAGGTATCGGTGATTTCGTATCGACTATGGATAAAGTCTTTTAATAATATATAAATGAGCGTGAATCTCACTTTATAGACTCGTTTTATAAGGTTGAATCAAACTTAAAAGTGCGCTTCTTTAGAGTAGGCGATTTTCAAAATCATTTATGTAGTAATAGCAGGCCATCCGCTATGGGACTATTCTTAAATTGCTAGGTATTCAAATGTGAGTCTAAGTTCCACATTAAGTAAAAATGAGTAAATTGAACAATCAATGGTGGCTCAAGGCTTTAGGAGGCCTAAAGCGAATAAAAAAATGAAGCCTTTTTTAAATTAATAAAATAATTATAATTATGATATTTTTATTTAAAATTTATTTTTTGAGCTTTTTGTGATATAAAATTATCTATTAAATTATCATAATTAATTTTATTTAAAAAATATTTTTTCAATAGACAATAAAGCTAATCCATTTAATCTTTGTTGACATTATTAATCTTAAATAAGATTTTATTAGTTTAAGTTCTGAAAAACTCCTTTCAGTTGAAGCAATTGATACTGAAATTGTTACATTATTCTATATGTTATATATGTATTTGAAAAAAAAGTTATTCTTTTTATATAATTAAGAATGTCAATTGGTTTATCATTTTCCAATCCTATAATCTCCTTTAAGATATTTAATTCTGAAAATAAATCTAAGCCATCAAGATCCAATAAATTATCATGTTTCAAATACTTTTTCAAGGTTTAAGCATTTTTCTTTCAAAAGTACACAACCCAATAACTTTAACTTTTTAATACTAAATAAAAAACCAAAAAACGAAAAATATCTTCATATGTTTTAAATTGTTCAAATCTATTTTGGAGTTTGGCAATTGCTTTATCTATATACAATATATAAAAAAAATAAAAATAATCAATTCTAAATACTCTTGAGGTGATTTAATAACTTCATTCTCAATATTTTTTTTACTACTTAGGCTCTACATCCATTTCAAAAGCAATTTCAAATAAATGCATTTTCAAATCCATTTTCTCTATATGTTTCAAAAAGTGAAAGAAGATCTTTTAATTGTTGAATGACCATATTAATACACATATCTTTTGATTGTAAATTTTTACTACCCGAGTTAACTGCAAATAATATATATCACACTGAACATAAATTATAAGTATATAAAATAAGTCTAAGTTAAAAAGATAAATCATGTTTGTCAAGACAATGATCTTGATCGTAGAGTCTCAGGTCTCCTATTATGTTATTATATTTATCTTTGGATCCTCTCCTTTGGTATGTCTTTCAATATAATTTGTAACTTCTAAATTCTCTTTCTTAAATCTACACAAATTATTTTAAGATTAATTAAACAATAATGAAAAATAAAAATAAAAAAATTAGGATCAATTGATCAATCTCATATTATTTTTACCTAATATTGATGTCCTCAAAAGAGCCAAAGTGAACACAAACTCTTCCTCAATCAATCTATTGCTCAAAGTCTCCCAGTAAAGACACGCGCATAAATACATAGTATAGAATGATAGAAATATGAAATGAAAGAAATTTTAAATTACATAGGAAGAAAGGAGATAAGTGAAGAAAGAAGGAGAGAACTGGAAGAAGAGTGAGACAATGATAGGACATATCAAGAGAGATGATATCAATGGGTTAGAATATAAGAAAGAGATAAATTAGAAAGTTTTGATATGAGAGATTCCTTGACTATTCAAATTTTCTTAGAGATAAATTAGAAAGTTTTGATACAATTTTTTTTCTTGACTGTTCAATTTTTTTTAATATTATTAATTTATTATAAGAAAGTTTCAAGAATATTATTTATTAAATAGTATTTATAGTACCAATGTAAATTTAAAGCCATTAAATAATATATTTATAGCACTAATGTAAACTTAAAGTCAGTTAAAATAAATTTTTAATTAAAATTTTGTTAGTATAATTTTAAAATTAAATATTTTTTATTTTATAATAATATGTGAGTATTAAATTTTTTTTGAGGCCTTGAGGCCTAAAGCATATTAAATTTTTTTGGGGCCTTTGTGGCTTTGAGGCCTAAAGCATATTAAATTTTTTTGAGGCCTTTGAGATCTTGAGGCTTAAAGCGGTTGCTTTACTTGCTTAGGCCTTGAGCCACCCCTATATATATATATATTTCATGTGTATATTGTTGAAAAAGTTATTGAAGAAAAATATTAGGAAGATTAAATAAGAATAAGCATTTCTAAACATGAGTATCTTATTTAGGTTTTTTAAAATGAGACTTTATTTTTGAGATCTTACAATAGTAAAACTTGAGTCAAACTCACATTAGGGATTGATATTACTTTCAATTCAAAATCTTTAAGGCAATTGTTTGTGGGTCTTCTTTTTTATATGTTGTTCGCTTTTTTCTTTTCTACTCAATGTGAGACTTAGAATCATATTGGATACCTAACAATTTTTCTCTCAAATGAGAGTCCCTTTCACATGGTTACATCCCCCTCGAGTAGAAACATTTCTAAACACAAGTACCTCATAAATGACCCTTACTTATATCGTGTTTACATAACAGGATAAACTTACCTGAAACCTCCATCAGGAAGACTTCCAATACAGGGATCAAATCCACATAATAAATTGACTTATCTGAGTTGGTCATCAAGACAAATCATTAGCTCTTATACCACTTGTGAAGTAAATCAAGGAAGAAAATACGGGGGAGATCCAAACACCAATGAAACCTGAGTCAAATCCACATAAAAAAATTGACACTATCTTCAATCCAAAACCTTAAGACAATAAATTTGTGTCTTTTTACTTATATGTTGCTCAACTTTCTCATTACTCAATATAAAACTTAAACTCACAATGAGATATCTAACATATAAAAATAATTAATCATATCATTTTATACCTCATTATATTAACATATAATTCAACTCATGTATAAAACCCATAACACTTTAGTAAGTTAATCTTACTTGGTCAATCGTATCTACCATAAATAAAAATATATTTCTTGTTTAAATGATATTATACGATTTGAGTGAGATGCCTCCCAAGAGTAAAAGTAAATTTGTCTCTTTCTTGCTCAACCTCTCATCACCGTGCTTGAGTGTTCTTCTAACTTTAAGCAACAAACATATATGTTGATACCTTCCAATAAATTTTAGAGCATTAATCAGTGTTAACCTGCTAGCACCCTTATTTCTCCACGTAATTTTGCAATATTCTATAATTCATATAGACCACCACCATTATCACTTGGACGTCCAACTTGACACTGAATTTCCTTCTAACACTCGTAGATCAACAAAAATCCGATTTACTAACCATTAATATTTACATCAACAACATTTCCTCGCAGAAGTTAAAACAAAAATGTAATCTTTAGTATGATTAAATCATTTGCCCAAAATTCTACTTTCTACTTTAATTAGACAATGATTTTTCTTCTCTAGCTTTCTTCTCAATATTGTAATATGGAATATCAACCATAATAAGACTCTTCTTTCTACTCAAAGATAGTTTAAGGAAAAAATTAAAGAAATAAAATTCTTTAATGAAATAAAAAGATAAGGGTCCAACCTCTTATTGAAAGACTTTCTATTTTGTATGCATTTAGAATTTATATTTAAATAAAGCTTAGGTCTATCGCTTTCATTATGAAAGCTTAGAATATTTTATTGAATAATAACTTTCAAAAGAGTTATAATAAAAAAAATAATTACTCTACTTTTTATATAAAGGATATTAATTTTAATGAAAATTTATAATACTCTTATTATTGAAAGAACTTTCAAAGAAAAATAACGTATCATCTTACAAATATTCAGGTTACTTTATGAAAATGTAATTGATTGTTAATTTAATATAATTTAAAAGGTAATATTTTATATTATTATATTTTTCACAATTTATCAACAAGATCATGATATAAGATAAAAGTTTATATATATATATATATATATATATATATATATATATATATATATATATATATATATATATTTCTCTCATTATCAGAAGGAAAATAAAGAGCTTTATTTATTTACAACATTCTGTTAATTATAATATCTTTATGTTGCTGATGAAAATATATTGATTTAAGGGTTGATGTGAATGGTGAATAAGAAATAAAAAGTGACCCCTATTGATTTTTTCAGGATCGAGATTTCTTTGGTCGTACTTCCTAAAAAGGTTGTTATGATAAATATAGAGAGTAAATTTGGAAAGTGCCGTACTTTCATATACTTAAATTAATATTTGTTTTTATCTCGTACAAGAGAAAAAAAGTAGGAACGTGAGAACAAAATCTATACAAAATAGTACATATACATGTTGCCTTTATAATTTTATTAATATATGTTATATTTTATTTTATATTAGAAATATTTAATTTAATTTTGTAATTACTAATTAGAATAAATGAATTTGAGGATTCTCGTGGTTAATAAAATAATATTTTTTTTCACCTTAAGTTATATCTACTTACTTGAATTCCAAAGGTTAAATCTACAACTACAACTTTATCAAATCTTGAAGATAAAGAAAAATTATGAGAAAACATATTTATTTACAAAAAATAAAAGATATTAATATTAGGAAATAAATAAAGATATATATTAGATGACGGAAAAAGATTGAGTAAAATGAGTCATATATACTCCACCGTTTAGTGATAATTATTAAATAAATAAAATTTTAATGATATTAGGGTCACTTTTCTAAACAAATATCAAATAAATAAATAAAATGAGGTTAAAAGCACTTTAATGGGTAACTATAATTATAAGATTAATAAATAAATAAATATTTATTTAGGGACACCTTTCTCAAGAAAGATTTTATAAAATAAACAAGTAAATAAATATAATAAGACTACTAAAACAATAATTATAAAAGTAATAAATAAGTAAATATATTAGAATTAGATACACAACAAAAATAATTATAAAATAAATAAATAAATAAGATGATAGATCTTAGATTGTAATTATATACTAAAATAAGACTTAAAATGTTTTTTCTTAATTATTTTCTTTAACTCTCCTCTTATTATTTTTCTCTCTCTGTCTCTTTTACATTAAATTTAGAAAACAACAAAGTTTAGAATAATCTAACTTGCTCATATTGTGTTTTCAAGTAAGTGTTATTTTTCTACTTTTTGGTGTGGTTTGTATGTAGTGGGTTTTGTATATGCCTATGAGATATATGAACTTAATAGATTAATCTATGGTAGTTTAGCTATGTAGTTTTATGTTTTGTATATGAATCAATTATGAGGGCAAAGTTAGGACTTCCCTAAATGTGAATAGTCTTGGATTATTTCCTAGAAGAGCACAATAAATGAGGTTATAGAAGCTGTATTATATTTAATTATACATTTTATGTATTTTACAAGTTGGTTGTGATGTTGATTTTAAAAAATTGAGTTTCGTGTAAAATGCTAAACATATTTGGAAATTTCACTTAATTGGATATTTTGTGTCATTTTGAGCACGTAGATAAATCCATTTATATTTGTTTTGAATTATTAGAAGTAGAAAAGTGGAATTTGGGTTAGATTAAATTGCGTACAAATGATTAGTTTATGAATCACTATGTTTAAAGTTTGTTAGGAATATGAAATTGGTAATTTGAATGTTGAATTGTTGTTGGTGAGATTTTTTTATAAAATTTTGAAAAGCATTTTGTTTTTTGCATTTGCTCAACGAATCTCATTAACAATGTTGAAAGGAAATTTTTCTTGTTTTCACTTGACAAAATCACCTTATTGACACATAAAAGCAATTGTGAAAAATTGTTCAACAAATTAGGTATGGGAAAAAAATGCTCCTTATTGGCTAGATTTCACTCAACATATTTTAATTTCACTGTTCGAGTTCCTACCCAAATTAACTTTTTATTATTTACTTAAGCTAGTCTGATTAAATAGATATATTAGTATATTTAAAATGTTTTTTAATACTTGTAATTGAATACTTGTTGAGAATTGGTGTTTAAGATGGGATGTTTTGAATTAATGTGAGTGACAATTAATTGACCTAGTTAGAATTTAGTATGTATTTAGTAATGAAGGCACTAATAAAAGGAGATATTCATATTTTTACCAACTTTCAAATTAGTTAGATGAAAATTTTAATTGTGGGAAAATATTGGAAATTCCTAAATGAATACTATTTAGATATATGCAACAAACTACATCGATTGTATGTGAACTATAGAGTGGGTGTATTCAAATGTTAAGTTAGATGTTACTTTCTCATTAACATAGTTAAGTTAGATGTTAATTTCTCATTAACATAGTCAATATGTGTTTTTTAGAAGTTTTCGATTCATGATTGAAATTAAAATTATTTAAATTCCTGAAGATCTTAAGTGCAACTGAGAATATTATTAATAAACCGATTCACAATCATATTTGTATTTTACTATATAATTATATGCTAACAAATTGGATTATATTCTTATATTAACTTTAAATAATACTTTGTGATGCCACTGCAGGTAGAATATCTTCCCATGGATAACAATATGATGTGTTTTTTTTGTATTATAATGTTTTGAAATATTGTGAATATATATATATATATATATATATATATATATATATTTGAAATTATATAATTATTTACTTACTTACTTTATACTTAAAATATCTATATATGTCTTGTATTTCAAATTTTAAGTTTGTTTAGTTGTTATTAATTATATATTGTATTTTATAGACGTTGGAGAGAGGTTACAAGTGTCACTGTCTCTAAAAATGAAGATACTTGTTTCTAAAAAGAAGTTTTGTTCCATTTTAAAAAATAGTTTAAAATATTTATTGAATTAATTATTTTCTTATAAAATATTTTTATTTATAAGTCATTTTCTTATTAAAAATAATAAGTGGAATGTATTAATGTTATAATCTCTTAGTTGTCTCTCTATAAGAGCTTTTTGAAAATTTACTTTGATTATTGACATTATAATTTAAATAAAAATAAAAACGTACCTTATTAATGTTAAGGGTAAATTAAAAATATTTTTCTGTCTTATTAATGTTAGAGTAATTTAAGAAAATATTATTATTGATTGTAATTTTAATTTATAAATAAATAAATAAATTAATGGATTAGTAAGAATTTTGAATCTGCATAACTATAATACACCGGCCAGTTTGTTTTGTTTTTGGTGAATAAATAAGAGATTTATCCGTTTTACCACCCTATTAAAACGCTTGCTTTTCTAACAGTTTTTTAAAATAATCTTTCATCTCATATTCAAAATGAGGAATTTTTTTCCTAATATTTATTAAAATATATATAAAAAATAAATGTTTAATTAAAAACTAAAAAGAAGATGAATATTATTTTATTAAAATAAAAAATTAAGCGCATGTCTATTTTAACGCTAAAGAAAGTATGAATGTAATTTAATATGATTTTAAGAGAAGTAATATACTTTACATTTTAAGACCTCTCTTGCATTAATTATTATTTATTAAACAAAAGTATACTTAACGGAATGCGTCATGTTAAAATTAATAAAAGTATTTAAATGCTAACCAATGTTCTTGGACATTGATTAATGAATTATAATGATTAGTAAGAGAGAATTTGAAATTATTATTCTTCTAAAAGACACAAAACATTAATCTCAGTGCAAACACCCATTTACTAATAAATTAATGAACAATAAAAGCATCACAAGTATATAGATGAATGCGAGAAGGAACTGAAAAATGAAGAGTACACAAAACACATGCACACACATAACATTGGTTTTAGAAACATTGAAATTGAAGAAGTGAAAAGGTGGTGTGGTGTGTGGGCGCTACTATCGTTTCCTTCCCTTTCTCTCTCCTACTTCCTCTCTTCAATCCCCATCACACTTTCTCTCTCTACACACACTTTCATCTTCCATTTTCCTCTCTTCTTCTTCTTCTTCTTCTTCTTCTTCACAATTCACGTTTCGATTTTTCCCAATTCTAATCATACATCTAATTCTCGGATTTACGATTCTACCCCTCGCTCCGATCCGAGGTGTGTTTCTCGTGGCTCCTCGAAATCAAACATTGAACACGGAAATGAATTAAGCGCGTCGTTTTGTGACCTTCGTCGCTTTCAGTAACAACGTGGTGGAATTTGGAATTAATTTCGTGTTTTTTTTTGTTTGTTTGTTTTGGTTTTGGGAACAGGGTTTTCACTGTTTCATTCAGCTTCTGAGCTCAATTGGCGCTCCTATTCGCCGCGCGCAAAACGAGTCGTTTTGGATTCTAGTGTTGCGACGCGTCCTATTCAGGTATTTATTTATTTATTTTTTCAGTTTTTCTGCCTTTCTTGTTTTGTTTTCTTGCTGTCCTTAATTTTGTGTGGTGGGATTTTCCGATCTGTTGTTAAATGTTCACGTTAAAATCAAATGAATTTTAAATCGTGTAAATCTTTAATTTGAATTGAAGTCACACGTTCTTTGATATTGTAAAAAATTACGGACAAATACTGTCACATTCTGAAACCCCAATAACTTTGAAAGACAGAATCGCTGTTGGTAATAGAGAACGAAAGTCTATAATATTGTAATAACTGGTTAGAATGGCAGATCTTTTTTTAAAACCTTTGGCTCAATCGATAGCAAAGTATTAAATGAGTAATTTTTTTTTTCTTTGCTTGGGTTATTAGTTAATTTGCTAATATTAACATTAGTTAATATTGTAATAAATGGCTAGAATCGCTGATTATTTTTAAAACTTTGGGCTTAATAAGTAGCGAAAGTATATTATATGCATTTTCTCTTTGCTTGGATTGTTAATTGATTTGTCATAAATGTGTACTGTGTTGTGGTGACCGGATTTGGGGTGTTGGGTTGGTGGGAAGAATGAATTTCGTAATAACTGTGGCCTTTGTGGGGTTTGAGGGGTTTTTCGTGCGCAATGATCATGTGATAAGTGGTAGTTTTTTTTCTTCTGTATATTTGATTCCTGATCGGGTATTATGTGTAAGCATGATTAGTACATGCTTAAATGAATTGTGATGGGTTATTTCTTTTTTGGGTCTGGAAAATTTGCTTTTCATGATTCAGCGGAGAGCATCATTAAATACTCGGAGTCAGGTTTTGCTGCAGTAGAGAAACTTTGCTATTGGGTATTTATGCTTTTACTACTTTACCCGATACAATATGATGCTTCTGATTATTTTCGTTCCAATTTAATTACTGTTGTAATTCCTTTTTAGCTTTTAAAGTGTCTTCATCATAAAGAACATTTCTTGTTTTCTGTTTCGTGTGAATCATTTAATGGCATTAGCTAGCTGAGGTTTAGAGTTCCTTCCCTGTGCAAAAAGAAATATCTGAAAGTAAAGGAATAAAATTAAATTAAATGGCTGTGGAGCTGGAAGCTAATTTAGGACTTTTTTTGGTTTTACCCTTTTTCACTTCTGTAAATTTTAAGGATTTCCTTCGTGGTTGTGAAATATTTGTGCAGGAAGTACATAAAATAAGATGAGACGAGTGAGTGATGAAATTGAAGATGAGGTGCTTCCCAGTGATCTGAGTGCGGCACAGTTGAATGATGAGAGTTTGGAAGGAAGAAGTACCAGTATTGTTCTGAAGAAAGGGCCGTGGACATCAACTGAAGATGATATTTTGGTGGATTATGTCAACAAGCATGGGGAGGGGAACTGGAATGCTGTTCAGAAGCATACAGGGTTATTACGTTGCGGAAAAAGTTGTCGGCTGCGATGGGCTAATCACCTGAGGCCAAATTTAAAGAAAGGGGCGTTTACTGCAGAAGAGGAGCGGTTCATTGCTGAACTTCATGCCAAAATGGGAAACAAATGGGCACGCATGGCAGCACACGTAAGCATTTTCTATGTAGTTTGTCTATATGCTTGTGTATGTAGTTGTAGTTTTTTATTTTTCTGAAGGTTTTCTTGAAATCTTTGAATTCTATTCTTTATTAGTGATGTAAGTGATGTTATGTCTTGTATTTTATCGAGGAACTTCCATCTGGAGAGGAATCTCGAAATAGGTGATAAGCTGATGTAGGCGTCTACTCTAACCAATGTGGTAGAATACAGTTTACATGTCTTTTGTTGGATTCCCAATTTATGACAGCGCTTATTCTGTATAATTGTTAATTAACAGTGTAATATGTTTTTATGTAACTTTTACACAATATAAAGCTTTACTATGTCTTTGTAAGTTTTTTCTGAATATCATCGTACAGGTTAAGGAAGTTAAATAACCATTATTGTTGTAACGCGACATTTATTTCAATTGTTAATTTTCTGTGTTTGTAAGTGATTTGTAATTCTATCACATCTGCAACTTCAATTGCAAATTACGTAAGTAATAATCTTACATAGTACGCAATAGAATACACCATGGTAACTGTTAATTTTTAAGAGTTAGAAGGTTGCCCGTGACCAGGAAAAGACATTGTAAATCTAATATTATGTTGCCAAAACCCTTGACCAGGAAAAAATAGTCTAATAATATGTTGCCAAAACAGGGGAAAGACTATTATATTAATAGTAAATCTTGTTGAGTTGATAATAGATAAGTGTGAACTTCATCATATATGCTAATTAGTGTGAGCTGGGCTGTAACTCATTCATTTTTGGGATTGAATTAATTGCAAAGAAACTCATGGTTTGTATTTTTTTTTAATTCTCATGCCTTTCATAATAGAGGGGTTTAAATTATTCAAGCAACTTACCATAATTCGTGAGTAAATAGCTTAGTATTTTTCAATTGGAACATTTCAAGTATGACCATTATTCATTGCATCTAAGATTTTGTAATTTGGCAATCAGTTTCTTCTACAATTATTCCTTCTCAATATTATCAGCAGTTTTTCCTCAATCTGTTATAAACGGTTAATTTCTTTTGCTTGTAGTTGCCTGGTCGCACCGATAATGAGATAAAGAATTATTGGAACACTCGGATCAAGAGGCGTCAACGGGCTGGGTTGCCACTTTATCCTCCAGAAGTGTGTTTGCAAGGTTTTCAAGAGAGTAAGCGTAAGCAAAGTAATTGTGGACTTAATGGTGGCAATAAAATGCATCTTGATTTATTGCAGAAAAATAGTTATGAGATGCATGGTGCTATATTTGACAGTCTGAAGGATAATCAGGGAATCTTACCTTATGCACCTGAGTTTTCCGATGTTTCTGTTTATGGCAATATGCTAAAAGGTCTTGATTCTTCTCAATATTGTAGTGTTATGCCACCAGCATCACCTAAGAACAAGCGTCTTAGAGAGTCAACAATACCGTTTATTGGTTCCAGTGATACCAAAAAGAATGGTTTATATCCATTTTGTCAAATTCGAGACGATAATTCTGATAAGATTGCACAATCATTTGGAATGCAAGCACTGCTTGATCCTGGTCCCTCACCACACAACTCAATGTGTTACAGTTACAGCCATTCACTTTCAAATGGCAATTCCTCTACTTCTAAGCCAACTTTTGAGGCTGTGAAGTTGGAGCTCCCTTCACTCCAATATCCAGAATTTGATTTCGGTAGCTGGGGTACATCTCCGCCACCTCCGTTGCTCGAGTCAGTTGATGATTTCTTTCAGTCTCCTACACCAATTAGTACACTCGAGTCAGATTGTTCTTCTCCACAAAATAGTGGCCTGCTGGATGCCTTACTTTATCAGGCTAAAACTCTGAGCAGTTCAAAGAACCATTGTTCTGACAAAAGTTCAAATTCTTCTACTGCAACCCCTGGTGACAGAGGCGACAGCTCTGCTTTGAATGTGTACGAGACAGAATGGGAAGATTATACTGACCCTGTATCTCCCTTTGGTGCGACTTCAATATTGAATGAGTGCCCCGCCCTTAGAGCCGGTGAGAATTCATTGGACGAACAGCTATCTCTCCAGACATTTACTGGTTAGTAATTTTCAACGAGCGGTATGGCGGATGATTATTGAGAACATTCTCATTTTATAAATCTTCACATACTTCTTTGGCATAATCTGAAATTTCTTAATTATTTTGGTGATTTCATGTTATATGATGAGTCCTTAAGATGCTTGCTAATACTTATTTTATATGATAGAGTTGGTAAATCACTATGAATTCATTTATCAGTTTTAATGAAAAGGCACATGTTAGGTTTTATTTTTCCCTTAATTCCTTAATTCATTGCAGGTAACATTCCAAAATTAGAGTTTGTTGATCAGGTTTGGACTCCTCACAGTGAAAATCAATCCTTGTCGCTCCTGAATATCACTCGTCCAGACTTCTTGTTTGCTTCAGATTGGCATGACCTAGGTTCTGGGCATGGCAAGAACCAAGCCCTCACAACTGATACAACAATGACCCTTCTTGGAGATGACCTTAAGATTGAGACTTCTGGAAATTTTCAGTCAAGTCAGGTGTGGGGTTTTGGTTCTTGTGCAACGGCAGCTAATAATATACATGCTCTATGACAGCTATCTGATCTTGGTTAAGAACACTTCATAGATGTGTGATTTGAATCTTGATTATAAGTAGATCTGTGTTGATTCTTTTAACAAGATTGTCCAATGTCAATATTTGCTGGGCTGAAGAAGATTTTATGAGTGATTTATAGTACCAACAAAAGGGTCAGACTATTGCTTTTTCGTGGCTTTGTGAATTCTTTTTGGGTATTGCTTGTATTGTATACCATCATGAATCTTGTGGACACAATGCTTTTGCAGACTCTGATTAAATTGGTTAACTGCGTTGCAGTTGAAACATTGGAATGCATGTAGCTGGATGGGTTAAGAATGTCTTAAATTTCTTTGCTGATGTTTTTTGTTTGATATGATAATTTATCATTTATCAGTATTATTAGGCCAAAAAATATTAATCTCAGAAAATTTCTTTAAGTTTCCTTTTTATTTTGGAGCATGGAAAACTTGCAAAGTGTTTAAAATGGGTACATGATAAAAAAATTGACATGTCGGCTTTATCTTTAAACAGAAAATTTCTTAATTGTTCATCGTTTAGCTTACCCGACAATGTAGAAGAGAACTTGTTATCTAGGTAACAACATAACTATGTTCCTCTTATAAAAAAAAAATAGTTTAAACTGTAATTTCAGTGAGCAAACTGTTTACGTGGATGAATATTCCTTGTTCTTCGTTCTTGGATGCCTAATATTTTTCAAAGTAATAACATCCACGAACCAATCACTGTTTGTGCCTATCAAAATTAGTATCTTTGTTATCTTTTCTAAAGCAATATTAAACAACTATCAAGTATAGAATGAATATGTACATTTTATTATGATTTAGTGGGCATGAAAGATGTTCTTTTTTTCCTTCATCATTCAAGAAAAGTCAGCAGCACTGACGCTGAAAACAAAAGGAAGTTTAGGCTGCAAATGATGATTTTTAGGATTGCAATATCATTGTACGAAAGGCTGACGTAACCTTTACGATATCTAGACTCTATCCTTCGTTTTGCTAATCTTTTGTAACCTATAGTGTCTCTTTCAATATCTCATAATGGATCAAGAGTCGCTAACTTCAGTGATCTAGTCTTTTCCTATTTTCAATTTGCAGCTAACTTTGATTCTGTGAATAAAGGACATGTTAAATAATAAAATGCATTCCTTTAGAATTTTAGAATTAGACTTTCATAACACAACAGATTATATTGCATAATGTACAATATGTAGCTCTTCACTTGGAACAAAAATTTGAGGATGTACTACACACTGACGGGGACTACCCTGACTTATTGAGATTCGCTTGGCACTAAACCACTTTCCTGAATGGTTGCATGAATATGAGGTCGATCCACAAGACCTTTCCGGCAATTGAGTAAGCCGAGAAGTTCTAGGCACAAGTAACCTAACCCCGTCATTTAGAACAATTTACTAATAATATGTAAATAGCATGAACATTACATTTAAGCGACGCCAAAATCATAATTAGAGAAGACCTAAGCCTCCTCCAAAGATATGTACAAGTAAAGGTTTAATAAGAATAAAATAATATAAACAGTGGTCATCTTAAAATATAAGAATTGATTGTTATCTTTACATGAGTTATTGCATATTTAATATCTAACGGACTATTATTACTAAATATTGGCAATTGTTTTCTGCATTTTCATTTACTTCCTGCATTTATTACTGAAAGGAAAACACTTGTGTCCCTGGGAATGTACATGAAAGGTGGGTGATAGTGACGGGTCTAGGATTTTTAGAGTTAAAGGTGATGCGGTCACAAACAGTGGAGGAGCGGAGTCGTCTTCTTCGTAGGTAAGGTCTCTGGCTCCATTTCGTGTTTCTGTGTTTGAAAGTTGTGATGATGTGTTGTGTTTGAATTGAGTTTGATATAGACTTTACTTGGATTTGATTTTGATGTTGCATTGGTTAAGGTGTCCTATTGGATGTTGTTGGATGGTTGATTGACAAGGATGGTTGATGTTTGTGTTAAGAATTCAAGTGTGAGTCTAAGTCATACATTGAATAAAGATGAGAAAGTTAAACAATATATAAGAAAGAAGATCCATAAACTTACTGTTCTAAGGTTTTGGGTTAAGAGTGGTGTCATTCCCTTGTACATTGGGTCCATTTCTTCTTGTGAGATCTTTCCGATGGGGACTCTCACTTGAGGGGTAGATTGTTAGGAATCCAAGTGCGAGTCTAAGTCTCACATTGAATAAAAATGAAAAAATTAAGCAATATACAAGAAAGAAGACCCATAAACCTTTATTTCGTTGTATGTTCGGCCCATTTCTCCTTCTTGTGAGATCTTTCCGATTATAAGATATGTTTGCGAATTTCTTTGAACATTGATTATGAAATATTTTCGAAAAGGCCATTCTCTGAAACATGTTTTTGGAAAAGCAATTTCGGAATAAACTTTTGGAAATATTTTTTCATAAATATGTTTCGAAATGAACTTTTCAGGAACTTGTTAATATTTTTATATAATTTTTAATTTGTTGAATTGGTTTGGTTTGGTCAGGATCACAGTGAGGACCAAAGGGGAAGGTTCACAAACAGATTGCATATGACCAACTGCATTCGTTAGACGCAGGGAGTGTGGTAGTCCGTCTAACTTAGATGGAGGCCTAGCGGTTGAAGAACATGCAACTGATCTTGTGAATGTTGTGAGTGAAGGCTATCCTAGAGGGCCAATAGAAGGGTCCCATAGTTTCAATGGGCAACCTCCACCCTAAAAAAAATTGAATTATATTATACCTTTGTTTACAATTATGTTATACATTAATATCAAAATCACACAAATGTACCTGTTACTTGTTGTTGTGTTACCTAAGTGCATGAACCAATCCATTCATGCCTTCACAAATTTTTCTTTATTAGGGACTAACCAAGTATCAATGACATAATCAACAAATATCGTCCATTGAGAACAGACCACTTGAAATGCTTGTACATGATGTTCAAATTGAACACGATCATCACGATCCACAATAGATCCCTATGCTTCCATCACTTGAACCCATATCTCTCTCGAATGCATAATCATCTTATAATTTGCTTTAACATTTTTGTCAATATGAAAAAGGTACAGAACATTTGCAGCTTTAGAAAACACAACTGTTATTGCATTCTTTAGAGCAAGATTTCTATCACTTACAATTATCCTAGGATATTCATCAACTCTCATAAACAATACTTTAAGTCTCTCAAGGGCCCAAACAAAATTATTTTCATGTTCAACTTCAAGTAAAATATATGCACCAAAAAATGTCAACCCTAGGGTAATTATAAGATTCGTAGTTATAGAATTACAGTGTCAGATTCTTAGTTGTATTTTGAAATCAACACTCACAAATTAATCAACCAGTCCCAATCATTTAATCCTAAACACTAACAATTAATCAATCTTGTTAAATTCTATTGAACAATACTGAACCCTAAACTACAATACCACTCTAAAACTCATAAATCCAAACCAAGAACCGTAAGAAAAATAAACCAATCAAAAGAAAAACTAATTGAACAGTGTTTACCTCGTCGTTCTCCCTCTCTTCTATGTTTTTCGTTAAGCCACAAACACGCAACTTTCTTCCTCTCTTATGTGCTTTTCGTGAAGTCACAAGCACACGACGTGTTTTTCTTCTGCTAACCGCGTCGCCCTCCACCTCTCCCACCATCCTTTCACACGCAAGAAAAACCTTTCTTCGCTTAAACAAACACCTCCCTAAAACCTTCAAAGACGCCCTGCGAAAGAAAGCGTCAAATATTTCAAATGTTTTAAAACTCCTACAAAATATCAATACTGTCCATCATCTACGTAAGCGCATAAGTCACCTCATCGGTTGGCAGTCACGTGTGACTGTCAACGTATAATTTTTATATTAATAATAGGGAGATATTCAAGTGGAAGTTAATATGGATAAGGGACATGTTTGAATGGGAAAATGATGTAAATAATCAATTGTTGTCAATATTAAGAAACGTACTGTGAAAGAGAGGTACACTGGATAGCTAGACTTGGGACTTAGATGATTCTCACAAGCATACTGTGAGTTCTGACTATGTAGCTCTTAATAGGATAGATTATCAGTGTTGTATCAATTTGTTTGAACAGTCATGGAAATTAAAAGTAGCTCCTTTTGTTCTTGTTTGTATGTGGAGAATATTGTTAGATAGGCTACCAACCCATACTAATCTCGTTAAGAGAAGAATTTCACTAGGTACTAATATATGCCCGGAGAAGAATTTCACTAGGTACTAATATATGCCCACTATGTAGTGATCAAGGGGAGTCAGCACAACAACACTTTTTTAGTAACTGTGCAGTTGTTGTGATTAAAGTTTGGGATAACTGTAATAGTTGGGTAGGAATCACCTTGGTTAGACATAATTAATTGATGTTCATTTCCAGAAGTTTTGCTTGATGTTTCTCAATAAGAAATCCAATTTGATGTGGAAAGGAACGTGGGTGATAATTGTATGGAAAATTTGGAAACATAAAAACAACGTATAATGGTGTAGTAGATGACATAGAGATATTCCATTTAACACAATTGAATAGATGGTCATGGGTTAAATATTGCACAAAGAGGGTAACTTTCTCCTTCTCTGTCCTACACAATGTTTGATAAATTGATTAATTGACAAGTTTGTTAAGGGAGTGGTAACAGGTTCATAATACTGTCAGTATTCAAGAAAATCAAACAGGTACAAAATTAAAAATCTGTTACTTGGGTGACTTATCAATGGAGTACACAGCCATTCAAAAGAAAGGGACATTTGACTTCTCTTCAAATCCAAGTACTACTACTGTAACCAAGAGTGACCATAAGGAAGTTATTAGTGGTACTGGTCAAGACTTGCTAGACATAATAGTGTAAACCACCTCATCTACTTTCTGTTGTGATACATAAACTGTTTGTCTTGTAAACCACCTCATCTACTTTCAATTGTGATACATAGATTGTTTGTCTTGGTTGTGCGACTTTGATATTGTATTTTGGGATTACATATAATAATTTTGTTCTTATTTATCTTATTTTGAAATAGAATTGGAACATCCCTTAAATATTCCTATTAATTTCATTTATTATCGTTGAAAAAAATTATTTCTTAAATTTAAGATTTCTTCGTATTATGTCTTATCCAAAATTTAACTACATGTTATTTTCTAATAACTGAACTTTTATACCTTCAAAATTATCTTTTAAAAGATCTCGAAGACATGTTATTTATACTTTTAGACCTGAACAATTCCATGTTTAAAGATCTCGAAGCTATTCTTAAAGCATTCTTAAAATGTGTTTGTATGGGACCACGAATACAAGTAAAAAAAAACGTGAAAAAAGAAATCAAATTTTAGGAAAAACCAAAAAAACTTTCATTTTAAAACTTTTTCCATACAAATACACAAAAAGTTCATTTTTCAAATAAAAAATCATTTAATTACAATTAAATAAAATATAAAATATTTAATTTTTATTTTAAAATAATAGATAATTAAAAATATATAATAATTCAACTTATTAATATATATAATAATATATATAATTAATTATGTTAAAAACATCAATTTGTTTTTAACGTAATCGATTATATATATTATAATAAATAATGTTTAAAAATTAAAATTAAATATTATTTAAATTTTTTAAATAAAAATATTATGTAATTTATTTAATAAAATAATTAAAAATAACGTAAATATAGTTGTAATTTAATAAAATTATTTAAAATAAAAATAAATTGTATGATAATAATTTATTTATTATTATAAAATAATAATTATATTTAATTTTATTATTAAAGTTATTTTACAAACATTAATTTTATATTTTAAAAAATTAATCTTATCATGAATATATATATATATTATAATAAAATAAATTTATTTTAAATATAATTATTAATTTGATATTTTTATAAATTTTTAAGAAATATTATTAATTACATTAAATAAATAAATTATATTTTATTTTTAATTATAAAAATAAATTTATAATTTTATATATTAAAGTATTATTATATTCATTACATCATTTATAGATTTATATATATATATATTTTTTTTTAAATTTTATCATTTTTATTTTAATCTAAATAATAAAATTTTTTATTCAATTTTATTTTAAATTAATTGAAATTCACTTTCTAAACCAACTAGAAGCACTTATCCTTTGGGTGCCTTTATTTATAAAGTTAGCCACTGAAATCTACTAATTCACTAAAGTTGGTAGAAAGTATTATGAAACCCACATGGAGCTGTCGGGAATCATCAACTGCTATCAACTGCTACTCATCTCTAACAAAATACTCACTCATTACCTTTTTCCAGTTCGTCATTCACCTAACTAAGCTTCACTTCCAATTTTCAATGATTTTGAATGCTAGGAATCACAAGGCAAAGACTCTTTGATTTCCACTTACTGTTACATCAGACGCATTCAAAGTTTATCTTGCTTTGCTTCCTCGGAGCTCGAGTTCTTCATCTCCTCTTATTCACCGAATTTCTTCACGCCCAGAGACGCACATGGCATCTTATTCTTTTATTGACTTATCTTATGCTGGGCGGAATCACAACCGTTAGATAGAGAGGTCCCTCTCGTTGGGAAAGTAAGCTCTTCGGAGCGGACCAAATTCCTGTTCGATGAGGGGAGTCTTTAGAGGGTACCCCCTCTTCCCCACATGATGAGGCAGCTGTTTAGCTGTTGCTGCTTCAATGGCCGTCCCTTTAGCTACGGTGGCCCTTAGGAAGAGAAAGAACCTAGTACTAGAAGTTCCAAACCCAGAAACTTCAGGCGTATCCAAGAGATACTAGGAGGAATAAATAACCCCATTACCGTTGCCATTTGAAGGATATCGAGAAGTGCCTCCTGTTCCACCCTGACTTTACACCTCACTTCCAGTTATACTGACAAAAACCTACGATATTTAAGTCAAGGGTCCAGTACCTTCCAGGAGAAGGAGGTTATTGATACCGTTACGAAACTTTTAGGTTTTTCACTTTTATGTTATTTTACGTTTAGTTTGAGCCTATTGCCTTTTTTTTATGTTTTTATAATCACATGATGCAGTTTTGTTAGAATAAACATCATTCTTTTGTCTTTTAGATTTTTTTCATTCTCTCTAACCTTAATCTTATTTTCTTGAACCGTTTTCCTTTTCCATTTAGTTCTTTTGTTTTGTTTATGCATCTTATTCACGAATCTTCATTAATCTATTAATCTATGGTAATAGCTTTTCACTTTAAAGCTTCCAAATCCCAAAATATTGCCACTTGATGTTACTGCAAACCCGAAAACACGTAGCTTCTTTGTTCCATATCCCCAATGGTACGAAACAGGATTGTGAAATGAAGAAGCCAAAACGCAACAAACCCAAGGTCGTATATATGGAAATAAATCCAGATTGGAACGTGTTCCTGACACAAAATATCAAACCTAGACAAAAAAAAAAAAAGAACACATGACACAAAATTCAAATACGATTCCACACTCGTCAATCTAAATGGAATGGACTCTGATTCAGAAAAGTAAAGAGGTAAGGACAGAAAATATTATTCTTTCTAAAAATATCATTATAACTTAATTTACCAAATATTACCTCTCTAATATTTTTATTATCTCAACCTAGTTCGTAATGTACATGTAAATGATGGAAAGTTTTACCTTTCTTTTTCTTTTTCTCAATTTTTTTTTTCGTTGCTGCAGTTGTGGCTATTGGCTCCAATAGCAATGGTAATGCAAAAGGAATTAACGTGAACCAACAACGGCAATACAATTCCGATTAGCATTTTTATCAGAGTTAGTAATTGTCCCCTATGGCAGCTGGCTATTAATCCCTCAAATTCATTGATAATTCTTAGCTGCACTTCAATTTTAGACTCCAGCATGTTTCAGTAATGGAGTGTTAATGTCCAGATGATTGAAACCAGCAAAGGGGATTCAAAGTTAATGGGGTGATTAGCAATGTGCTGACTGCTACATTCTTAATCAAACTCAATCACTAAGACTTTTTGTTAAAAGAAATTACGCCAAGTCATTTTTGTTAAAAAATCAGTATGGCTCACCATTAACTTTGATCTTTCTAAAATAAAAATTACAGAATAATGGACTGATTCAACCGTCCGTATCCAAACACTAATAAAAAACTGGCCTGATCACAATGATTGAATCAGATAAAATAAGGAGTGTGTAAGTTAGGAATGTCAAAAAGAAAATTAAAAAAGAATTGTTACATAAAATATCGCAATGTCAAAAAACAAAAAACAAAAAACAAAAAAGAATTACGAGTATGCCTGCAACTTGTAATGTAATGGCTCAAAATAATGTAAGTTGATGGTCCCTCGGTTTCGGTTTCTTGTTGTGAAGTTAGGCACCAAAATTGACTAAACGCAAATTTCATTAAAGTTATTAAAGCAAGAAAAACAAAATTGATTGTCTGAATCCAAGTTGAATAATCAACAGCTATGTTAACTCTTGTCTATCTGCGATCAAGCAAGACCCTTCTTCATTCACCTAACTAAGCTTCCTTTCCAATTTTCACAACCCTTTCTTCTCTTTATTTGGCCACTTCCTTTCCAACCATGCCAGTCCTAGAAACACTTGGTGGTGCTCTTTTTGGTGCTGTTCTAGAGGTCCTATTTGACAAGCTGAATTCTCGTCAGGTTCTGGACTACTTCCGTGGGAGAAAGCTTGATGAGAAGCTGCTGAAAAAGTTGAAGAGGAAGCTGGTGTCCCTTAATGCTGTGGTTGATGATGCAGAACACAAGCAGTTTAGAAATGCATATGTTAAAACGTGGCTTGATGAGGTCCGAGACGTGTTGCTGGACACAGAGGATCTGCTGGATGAAATAGACTATAAATACTCCAGAAATGAGTTGGAAGTTGAATCCAGGAGCAGTTCTAGCAAGGTATGCAGTTTTGAAACCAGGATTACAGAAGTCCTTGATGACATAGAATCTCTTCTAAACCAAAAGGATGACCTAGGTTTGAGAAATGCTAGCGTGGTGGGGGTAGGGGTAGGGGTTGGGTTAGGGTTGAGTGGTAATGTGTCACAGAAATTGCCATCAACATCTTTGGTTGTTGAGAGTGTTATTTATGGAAGAGATGGTGAAAAAGAAATGATCCTCAAATGGATGACTTCTGACACTGAAAAGCATAGCCAACTATCAATACTCTCTGTTATGGGTATGGGTGGACTGGGTAAGACCACACTTGCTCAACATGTGTACAATGACTCAATGATAGAGGGTAAATTTGCTATCAAAGGTTGGGTTTGTGTTTCGGATGAATTTGATGTTTTTATGGTAACAAAAGCAATTGTTGGGGCAATCACTAAATCAAAAGATGATAGTGTGGACCTAGAAATGGCTCAAGAAAGATTGAAAGGAAAACTGAGGGGAAGGAAGTTTCTTCTGGTTCTGGATGATGTTTGGAACGAAGACCGAGACCAGTGGAAAGCTTTGCAAACTCCTCTCAATTATGGGGCAAAGGGAAGTAAAATTCTTGTCACCACACGCAGTAACAAAGTTGCTTCTATCGTGCAATCAAATAAAGTACATGAACTGAAGCAATTAGGTGGAGATCACAGTTGGCAAGTTTTTGCTAAACAAGCATTCCAAGATGATAATCCGCATATGAATGCCGAGGTGAGAGAGATTGGTAGGAAGATAGTTGAAAAGTGCAAAGGATTGCCTCTAGCCTTGGAAACAGTTGGATGTCTTTTACGCTCTAAGTCTTCTGTTGCGGAATGGAAAAGTGTATTGAGAAGCGAGATATGGGAGTTCCCTGAAGAAGATAGCAAAATCATCCCTGCTTTACTGTTGAGCTATTATCATCTTCCTTCTAATCTCAAGAGATGTTTCTCTTACTGTGCCATATTTCCTAAAGATCATAAGTTTGACAAGAAGGATTTAATTCAGTTATGGATGGCTGAAAATTTTCTTCAATGCTCTCAACAGAGTAAGTCTGAAGAAGAAGTTGGTGAACATTATTTCAATGTTCTATTATCAAGGTCCTTCTTTCAACAATTCAAATCATGTTTTGTGATGCACGACCTTCTGAATGATTTAGCAAAATATGTTTCTGGTGAGATCTGTTATAGGCTGGGTGTTGATAGACCAGGAAGCGTACCAAAGACAACCCGTCATTTTTCAACTTTAACGAATCCTGTTGAATGTGATGAGTATAGGAGTTTATGTGATGCTAAAAGGCTACGGACATTTATGTTCGATTCTAGGCATGGTGGGATGTCAATACAAGAATTGATCTCCAACTTTAAGTTCTTACGGGTCCTGTCTTTGCTTTCCTCTCACATAAAAGAGGTGCCTGACACTATTGCCGATCTTATACATCTCCGTTTATTAGACCTTTCAGCTACCAACATAGAGAGACTTCCCGACTCAATATGTTCACTCTCTAAATTGCAAGTGTTGAAGTTGAACGCGTGTTTTTATTTGAAGGAGCTGCCCTCGACTTTGCATGAACTCACCAATTTGCGTTGCCTTGAACTCATGTTGACTCCTTTAAGCAAGTTTCCAGTGCTTTTAGGAAAGTTTAAGAATCTTCAAGTATGGATGGGTCGTTTTGAGGTGGGCAAAAGTAGTGAGTTCAGTATTCAACAACTAGCACAACTTGATCTTCACGGAGAGCTGTCAATTAAAAATCTTGAAAATATCGTGAATCCCTATGATGCTTTGGCAGCGGATTTGAACAATAAAACACATCTTGTGGGGTTAGATCTGCAATGGAATTTAACGCGTAACAATGAGGATTCAGTAAAAGAAAGAGAAGTACTTGAGAATCTGAAACCTTCAAGACATTTGGAGTGGTTGTCAATCAATGGCTATGGTGGTACACAATTTCCCTCTTGGTTATCTGATAATTCTTTATGTAATGTGGTGTCCTTAACCATGAGACACTATAAATATTGCTTAGAGTTGCCTTCCATTGGACTTTTGACATTTCTGAAGCACTTGAAAATTGAGGGCCTTGATGAGATAGTGAGGATAGATGCTGATTTTTACGGGAATACCTCTTCTGCATTTCCATCCTTGGAAACGTTGGACATCTCTGATATGAAAGAATGGGAAGAATGGCAATGCATGACGGGTGCTTTTCCACGTCTTCAACGTCTTTCTCTTGCGTATTGTCCCAAACTGGGGCACTTGCTAGAGCACCTTCCTCATTTAAAGAATCTATGCATTTTTAAGTGCGAACAACTTGTAGAAATTGAAGGTGTGAACGTGGAGCCATCTTTAATTGAATCCTTGGGTATTGATTCTTGTCCGGGCATGAATATTCCCATAACCCATTGCTACTGTTTCCTTGTAGAATTGAGTATCAGTAAGTGCTGCGACTCTCTAACAACCTTCCCTCTAGATTTGTTCCCAAAACTCTGCCAGCTTGAATTAGTCGAGTGTCGTAACCTACGGATGATATCACAGGGGCACCCAAATAGTCATTTGGAGAGTGTGAGCATTGAAAAATGCTTTGAATTTGAATCATTTCCCAATGAAGGATTATTTGCAGCGCAGCTAGAGAGACTTTCTATTAAAGGAATGGAGAAATTGAAATCAATGCCCAAACGCATGTCTGCCCTCCTTCCATCTCTTAATCTTCTGTCTGTAAGCGATTGTCCAGGAGTGGAGTTCTCTGATGGATGTTTGCCACCAAATCTAAAATCCATGTATCTCTTTAATTGCTCCAAACTTGTTGCCTCACTGAAAGGGGCTTTGGGAGCCAATCCCTCTTTAGAACTCTTGAGGATTTCAGGTGTAGATGTTGAGTCTTTTCCCGATGAAGGTTTGCTCCCACTCTCTCTTACTGAGCTAAGCATACATGATTGTCCAAATCTTAAGAAACTAGACTACAGGGGTCTCTGTCACCTCTCCTCTCTTCAGACAATGATTATTGCAAAATGTGCAGTACTCCAATGCTTGCCAGAGGAGGGTCTGCCCGAATCCATTTCACAACTCAACATTAAATGCTGCCCGTTGCTCAAACAGCGCTGCAAGAAAGAAGGTGAAGACTGGGAAAAGATTGCTCACATTAAAATCATATCGGTTGATCGTGAGTTAATAAACATATAAGAAGAAACAGAAGTTGGAAATTACCAATGCACCAATTCTCATATGCTTACATTGTCGTCAGGTGCCAATTCTCCACACTGTCTTTCAAATTTAGTGCAAATATTTTAATATGTAGTTCATCATTTTCAAAACTCATCAACTAATGGTCTTTTTAAATTTCTGTTTTACGTGCAGCAACAATTTCTATTATCGATATTCAGTGTTGAAGTTGAGTAACTATGCTTATATTTAGGGAACATAGAAAATGGGAAAGAGGGACAAGTCTGAAAGTTTTGTTGGGTAAACTTGTTTCCTCACCACTCTCTTCCTTGTTTTTAGTTCATACTTTCATTATATGATTTTCTTTTCCAATATTATAGCTTTCTTCTCCCATATTTTTGACTATTTTTCACAAAATATGATTTCTGTAAGTTTTGGCGATACGGCTTATTTTAGAGTCAATTGGATTAAATCTTCTCAATAAGATAATTCTAAACATTATGAACTTAATATTTCTCATTCCACAACTTCCTATGATGTGGTTTCGGTCTCTTCTCAACTATTCATGTCTAATGTTCTTTTGATACAATTCAACAGCTTCTGTTTTGCAATGTTTCTTGAATTCCAAAACACTCTATTCGGACAGAAATTCTGGAAGAAACTCTAATATATGAATTACTGCCAACATTCTGCTTTGCATATTTTACACTTTTTCCACTCACATAGATAAGGCAAAACCATCTTAGCTATTGAGATATTAGTTATTGGTTTGTAGGTATATATTTTACAATTACTTAAAATTTCTTGAAAAATATTGTAGTCATTTGTCAAATTTCAAATACTGGCATTACCACACATCCCTATACTGTAGTCTTTACTGAGAATGTTCACTGTTTTTAATTAACAAACATTAGTAGCATAAGGGACACCTAATTTCTTAATGTTTTTTAGAAAAGGGTGACTTAACTTAAACAGAGAATAAGAAATTAACAATATCATATTTACATGCAACAATTTGTTCTATCATTAAGCGTCATCTTGTAGCTGAATTCCGTCTAAATACGCTATATATCTTATTTGTTGTTCATGTTTGCTGATGGCCAGGACACAACAAAAATGTTCGGAGTCATGAAACTTATATGTTCTTTCCACATAAAAGATACAATCTGAAAATCCTTGAAACTAAGTGTTTTTCTAGTTTGTTTTAGACATTAGTTTGTGTGCAAACATATGAATGAATATTTGTCCTTTGATCTATTGTAAAGAATGTACAACTCAGTTTCTATCAAGATTATGGAAATTGTTTTTACATTAAATTTACTGAATTATCAATTAGAAAGGTTACATCATCCAAAAATTCAATTTTTTTTTCAAACTAATAATAAACTTCTAAAGGGCTCTTTTCAGTTTTATGATCCCTGGTAATTACCAAGCCATTATCTCCTAAATCCAACTTTAAGTTCTTAAGGCTCTTATCTTTGTCTAACTGTCATAACATAAAGGAGGTGCCTGACACGATAGCCGATCTTATACATCTCCGTTCATTAGACCTTTCAGGTACCCTTATAGAGAGACTTCCGGACTCAACGTGTTTACTCTGTAACTTGCAAGTGTTGAAGCTGACCTATTGTTCCAATTTGCGGGAGCTGCCCTCAACTTTGCATGAACTCATAAATTTGCGCCGCCTTGAACTTATTGAAATTACTTTAAGAAAGGCTCCAGTGCTTTTAGGAAAATTGAAGAATCTTCAAGTATGGATGGGTGGGTTTGAGGTTGGCAAAAGTAGTGAGTCCAGTATTCAACAACTAGCACAACTTGATCTTCACGGAGAGCTGTCAATTGGAAATGTTGAAAATATCGTGAATCCCTGTCATGCATTGGCAGTGGATTTGAAGAATAAAACACATCTTGTGGGGTTAGATTTCGAATGGAAATTGATGCGGAACAACGAGGATTCAATAAAAGAAAGAGAAGTACTTGAGAATCTGAAACCGTCCAGACATTTGGAGCGGTTGTCAATCAGTGGCTATTGTGGTACACAATTTCCGCGTTGGTTATCTGATAATTGTTTATGTAATGTGGTGTCCTTAACCTGGAGCACTGTAAATATTGCTTACAGTTGCCTTCCCTTGGACTTTTGACATTTCTGAAGCACTTGACAATTGAGGGCCTTGATGAGATAGTGAGGATAGATGCTAATTTTTACGGGAATACCTCTTCTGCATTTCCATCCTTGCGAACGTTGGACATCTGTGATATGAAGGAATGGGAAGAATGGCAATGCATGACGGGTGCTTTTGCACATCTTCAACGTCTTTCTCTTGCGTATTGTCCCAAACTGGGGAACTTGCCAGAGCAGCTTCCTCATTTAAAGGATCTAGACATTTCTGAATGCGAACAACTTGTAGAAATTCAAGGTGTGAACGTGGAGCCATATTCATTTGAATCCTTGCGTATTTATTATTGTGCAGGCATGAATATTCCCATAACCCATTGCTACCGCTTCCTTGTAGATTTGAGTATCAGTGAATGCTGCGACGCTCTAACAACCTTCCCCCTAGATTTGTTCCCAAAACTCTCCTGCCTTAGATTAGAGGAATGTCGTAACCTACAGATGATATCGCAGGGGCACCCTCATAGTGATTTGAAGACTCTGAGCATTAAAAAATGCTCTGAATTTGAATCATTTCCCAATGAAGGTTTATTTGCACCACAGCTAGAGAGCTTTTGCATTGGAAAATTGGAGAAATTGAAATCAATGCCTAAACACATGCCTGCCCTCCTTCCATCTCTTAATGAGCTGTATATTAATGATCATCCAGGAGTGGAGTTCTCAGATGGATGTTTGCCTCCAGATCTAAAATCCATGGATCTCTTTAATTGCTCCAAATTTGTTGCCTCACTGAAAGGGGCTTTGGGAGCCAATTCCTCTTTAAAAGACTTGAGGATTTCAGGTGTAGATGTTGAATCTTTTCCCGATGAAGGTTTGCTCCCACTCTCTCTTACTACCCTATATATCCGTGATTGTCCAAATCTTAAGAAACTGGAGTACAGGGGTCTCTGTCACCTCTCCTCTCTTCGGATGATGATTCTTGAAAAATGTCCTGTACTCCAATGCTTGCCAGAGGAGGGTCTGCTCGAATCCATTTCAGAACTCAGAATTGAAAGCTGCCCGTTGCTCAAACAGCGCTGGAAGAAACAAGAAGGTGAAGACTGGGAAAAGATTGCTCACATTAAATTCATATGGGTTGATCATGAGTTCATAAACATATAAGAGGAAACAGAAGTTGGAAATTACAAATGCACCAATTCTCATATGCCTACATTGTCGTCAGGTGCCAATTCTCCACACTCTCTTTCAAATTTAGTACAAATATTTGAGTATATAGTCGATCATTTTCATCACGCGTCAACTCATGGTCTTTTAAATGTTCTGTTTTATGTGCAGCAAAAATTTCCATTATGGATATTCAGTGTTGAAGTTGAGTAACAATGCTTATATTTAGGGAACATAGAAAATGGGAAAGAGGGACAAGTCTGAAAGTTTTGGCATCAATTCCACCACGGGTGTACTCTATCGTTGGGAGTGTTCTTGTTGGGAAAAATTGTTTCCTCACCACTCCATTATATTTAGTTTTATGATCCCTGGTAATTACTAAGCCATTATATCCTAAATCCAAAATTTCATGTTCTTAATAGTCTGTGTCTTCTCCAAAATTGACTAAACGCAAGTTGCTAGAAATTTCATTAAAGTAATTAAAGCAAGAAAAACGAAATTGAATGTCTGAATCCAAGTTGAATCATCTGCAGCTATGTTAACTCTTCTCTATCCGCGTTCACGCCAGACCCTTCATTCACATAACTAAGCTGCACCTCCAATTTTCACAACCCTTTCTTCTCTTTGATTTTGCCACTTCCTTTCCAACCATGCCTGTCCTAGAAACACTTGGCGGTGCTCTTTTTGGTGCTGTTCTTCAGGTCCTATTTGACAAGCTTGATTCTCGTCAGGTTCTGGACTACTTTCGTGGTAGAAAGCTGCATGAGAAGCTGCTGAAAATTTTGAGGAGGAAGTTGGTGTCCATCAATGCTGTGGTTGATGATGCAGAACAAAAGCAGTTCAGAAATCCATATGTTAAAGCGTGGCTTGATGAGGTCAGAGACGTGTTGCTGGACACAGAGGATCTGCTAGAGGAAATAGACTACGAATTCTCCAGAAGTGAGTCAGAACATGAATACCAGAGCGGTGCTAGCAAGGTAAGCAGTCTTGAATCCAAGCTGAAAGAAGTCATTGATGACCTTGAATCTCTTTTAAACCAAAAGGATGATCTAGGTCTGAAAAATACTAGCGGGGTAGGGGTTGGATTAAGGTTGAGTAGTAATGTGTCACAGAAATTGCCATCAACATCTTTGGTGGTTGAAAATGTTATTTATGGAAGAGGTGATGAAAAAGAAATGATCTTCAAATGGATGACTTCTGACACTGAAAAGCATAGCCAACTATCAATACTTTCTGTTGTGGGTATGGGTGGGCTGGGTAAGACCACACTTGCTCAACATATGTACAATGACCCAATGATAGAGGGTAAATTTGATATCAAAGGTTGGGTTTGTGTTTCTGACAAATTTGATGTTTTTATGGTAACAAAAGCAATTGTTGGGGCAATCACTAAATCAAAAGATGATAGTGTAGACCTAGAAATGGCTCAAGGAAGATTGAAAGAAAAACTGACGGGAAGTAAGTTTCTTCTGGTTCTGGACGATGTTTGGAACGAAGACCGAGACCAGTGGAAAGCTTTGCAAACTCCTCTCAATTTTGGGGCAAAGGGAAGTAAAATTCTTGTCACCACACGCAGTAACAAAGTTGCTTCTATCGTGCAATCAAATAAAGTACATGAACTGAAGCAATTAGGTGGAGATCACAGCTGGCAAGTTTTTGCTAAAAAAGCATTCCAAGATGATAATCAGCAGATGAATGGTGAGGTGAAAGAGATTGGTACGAAGAGAGTTGAAAGGTGCAAAGGATTGCCTCTAGCCTTGGAAACTGTTGGATGTCTTTTACGCTCTAAGTCTTCTGTTGCAGAATGGAAAAGTGTATTGAGAAGCGAGATATGGGAGTTCCCTGAAGAAGATAGCAAAATCATCCCTGCTTTACTGTTGAGCTATTATCATCTTCCTTCTCCTCTCAAGAGATGTTTCTCTTACTGTGCCATATTTCCTAAGGATTTTAGATTTAACAAGAATAATTTAATTCAGTTGTGGATGGCTGAAAATTTTCTTCAATGCTCTCAGCAGAGTAAGTCTCCAGAAGAAGTTGGTGAACATTATTTGAATGTTCTATTATCAAGGTCATTCTTTCAACAGTCTAGCGGAGCCTTCAAATCATGTTTTGTGATGCACGACCTTCTGAATGATTTAGCAAAATATGTTTCTGGTGAAATCTGTTATAGGTTGGGTGTTGATAGACCAGGAAGCGTACCAAAGACAACCCGTCACTTTTCAACTTTAAAGAATCCTGTTGAATATAACGAGTATAGGAGTTTATGGGATGCTAAAAGACTACGAACATTTCTGTCCATATTTATATATGGGATGTCAATAGAAGAGATGATCTCCAACTTTAAGTTCTTACGGGTCCTGTGTTTGTGTTCCTCTCACATAATAGAGGTGCCTGACACTATAGGAGATCTTATACATCTCCGTTCATTAGACCTTTCAGTTACCCGCATAGAGAGACTTCCCGACTCAATAGGTTCACTCCGTAACTTGCAAGTGTTGAAGCTCAACGTGTGTTCCAAATTGCGGGAGCTGCCCTTGACTTTGTCTGAACTTCCAAATTTGCGCTGCCTTGAACTTGAGGGAACAACTTTAAGAGAGGTTCCAGTGCTTTTAGAAAAGTTGAAGAATCTTCAAGTGTGGAACGGTGGGTTTGAGGTTGGCAAAAGTGGTGAGTCCAGTATTCAACAGCTAGGACAACTTGATCTTCACGGAGAGCTGTCAATTAAAAATCTTGAAAATATCGTGAACGCTTGTGATGCATTGGCAGCAGATTTGAAGAATAAAACACATCTTGTGGGGCTACGTTTAGAATGGAGATTGAAGCGGAACAATGAAGATTCAATAAAAGAAAGAGAAGCACTTGAGAATCTGCAACCATCCAGACATTTGGAGGAGTCGTCAATCAGTGACTACGGTGGCACACAATTTCCCCGTTGGTTATCTGATAATTGTTTATGTAATGTGGTGTCCTTAACCTTGGAGCGCTGTAAATATTGCCTATGGTTGCCTTCCCTTGGACTTTTGACATCTCTGAAGTACTTGAAAATTAAAGGCCTTGATGAGATAGTGAGGATAGACTCTGATTTTTACGGGAATACCTCTTCTGCATTTCCATACTTGGAAACGTTGAGCTTTATTGATATGAAGGAATGGGAAGAATGGCAATGCATGACGGGTGCTTTTCCAAATCTTGAAAGTCTTTCTGTGAGGAATTGTCCCAAACTGAGAAGGCACTTGCCAGAGCACCTTCCTCATTTAAAGTACCTATGTATTGTGAAGTGCGAACAAATTGTGGATTGGATCCCCAGGGCCGTAGAAATTGAAGGTCTGAACATGGAGTCATATTCATTTGAATACTTGATTATTTATTCTTGTCCGGGCATGAATATTCACATAAACCATTGCTTCCATTTCCTTAAAGAATTGAGAATCAGTCAATGTTGTGACTCACTAACAACCTTTCCTCTAGATTTGTTCCCAAAACTCTCTATCCTTGAATTAGACGAGTGTCGTAACCTACAGATGATATCACAGGGGCACCCTCATAGTCATTTGAAGAATCTGAAAATTAAAAAATGCTCTGAATTTGAATCATTTCCCAATGAAGGATTATTTGCACCGCAGCTAGAGGCACTTTCTATTAAAGGAATGGAGAAATTGAAATCATTGCCTAAATGCATGTCTGCTCTCCTTCCATCTCTTAACAAGCTGTGTATACATGATTGTCCCGGAGTGGAGTTCTCTGATGAATGTTTGCCATCAAATCTAAGTCACATGAAACTCTTGAATTGTTCCAAACTTGTTGCCTCACTGAAAGGGGCTTTGGGAGTCAATCCCTCTTTAGAAATCTTGAGGATTTCAGATATAGATGTTGAGTCTTTTCCCGATGAAGGTTTGCTCCCACTTTCTCTTACTGAGCTAGAGATCGATGATTGTCCAAATCTTAAGAAACTGGAGTACAAGGGTCTCTGTCACCTCTCCTCTCTTCAGAAATTGATTCTTGATAATTGTCCAATACTCCAATGCTTGCCAGAGGAGGGTCTGCCCAAATCCATTTCAGCACTCAGAATTTTAGGCTGTCCCTTGCTTGAACAGCGCTGCAGGAAAGGAGGTGAAGATCGGGAAAAGATTGCTCACATTAAAAGTATCGAGTTTTAGCGTAAGCCAGTACACATATAAGACGAAGCACAAATTGGAAATTTCGAAGGCACCAATTCTCATATGCCTACATTTTCATCAGGTGACAATTCTCCACACTATCTTTGAATCATGTATCTAGTGCAAATAATTTAATATTCAGTTGATCATTTTCATAACGCATCAACTCATCGTCTTTCTAACGTTTTCTGTGTAACAATTTCTATTATTCATATTCACTTTTGAAGTTGAGTAACAATCGTTATATTTAGGGAACATAGAAAATGAGGAAGGGGAAAAGTCTGAAAGTTCTGGCATCACGGCTGTACTCTATCGTTGAGAGTGGTCATCGTTTCATCCATTCACTTTTTTGGTAAACTTCTTTCCTAATCAATCTCTTTCTTCCTTCTTATTTCATTCTTACATTATTATTTTGGAGTCAATAAAACAAATGCAGAACCCTTGCTATTGAGATATTAGTTATTGGTTTGTAGAACTATACATTTTCAATTACTTAAATTTCTTGGCAAATATTTTAATCATTTGGCAAATTTCAAATATTGGCCTTACCACTCATCCCTAAACTGCAATCTTTTTTACTGAGAATGTTTTACTCTTTCTAATTAGCAAACGTTAGAAGCATAAGGGACAATTTATGAATGTTTTTTTAGAAAATGGTGACTTAATTTATAAGGACAAGAATAACAAATTAACAAAATAATATTTACAAGCAACAATTTCTTGTATCATTACGAGTCATTTTGTAGTTGAATTGTGTCTAAATACGCTATCTTATTTCTTGTTTATCTTTGTTGATTACAGGACACAACAAAAATGTTGGCAGTCATGAAACTCAGATGTTCTTTCCACATAAAAGATACAGCCCCAAGATGCTTGAAAGTAGGCGTTTTTCTAGTTTGTTTTAGACATTAATTAGTTTGTGTGCGAAGATAATGAATATTTCTCATTTGATGTTTTGTAAAGAATGTGCAGCTCATTTTCTATCAAGATTATGGAAATGGTTTTTACTCTGAATTTACTAAATTATCAATTTCAAAGGTTACATCATCCGAGTACATTTTATAAAAATTCAATTTATTTTTCTTCAAAATCAATAATAATAAACTTCTGAAGGGCTATCTTTAGTTTTATGATCCCTGGTAATTACTAAGCAATTATCTCCTCCTAGATCCAAAATTTCTTCATGCTCTTAAACGTATGTGTGTCTTTTCCAAATCTAATTACATTTATTTTGTGAAATTGAATTTTTATAATTTGACAATATCAAGAATTATCTTTTTAAAGGTAATCTTTGATTCATATTGTATGGCCTTAACACAGTTAAAAGTGATATTAAACTATGTTTTTTGGCAGCCTCCAATACTGTTGCGAGTGATTGCCAATTTCAAATTATTGGACATTCAAATCGTTCTCTTCATCTTTGGCTGGATCATAAAACAAAATTTTGGCACAAAAACTGGTTAGGAAACGTTGTGCGTGATAGATTTATCATTAACAAACATGTGAGGTAAGCTCCTTTTTTGGAAGGTAAACGAAACAACATATTATCTTTTGTTTTCTTCATTATAGATCTTAATCTTTCAAAATTTTGCTCCTCCTTGCAGTTGAATTCTTTCAAAAAAAACTGTTTATACAGTGCTGATGTTTGCTGATGACAAGGACACCAACAAACTCGAATATTTTGTCCAAGGAACCTTTGAGTGCCGGTGGTGCATGAGATGCAGAGTAGCTAGTTGCTAGCCTGGAAGATGGTTATTCCAGTGTGCTTTGGACATTAGTTTTAGTGCAAACATATGAACCAATATTACTATTTTCTGTATTATAAAGAATATAGGAAATGTTTTCTAACAAGATTATGAACATTGATTGCACTTGAACTAACTGAATTATCTATTCTAGAGGTTCATCATGCAAGTACATTTCTATAATTTCAATTTTGTTTTCCTCTAAAAATTCATCCGGGTTTTACGTAACTAACTTCTCTACAAGGTCAATGTCTGTGACCTTAACTTCACCACCACTACTATGCATGACCAATGTATGTGATCTTGACATCCTTACAAAAATAAAACATAGTGACTGATCTTAGTTGAATAGAGAAGAAGAAGACGTGATTTTGTCACACAAGAATTGGAAGAGAACTGAACTGACGTATGTGAGTATTATAATGAAGAATTTTATCTGAACTGCTAGATTTAAATATAATGGTTATTATTTAAACCTTTTTTGTCACCTAAAAACTCTATGTAGAAAGAGTTATTAAACAAAGTAACTCTGCTTAATTCCCTTTCAGTTTGTTTGTGAAAAATAAGAAAAGAAAGCTTTCTTGTAAATAAGCAATGTTGAAATTCAACACCATTTCCCTTGATAAGAAGTATATTTGAGTGTAGGAAACAAAGTTTCTTTTATGGAATGAAGCACCTAAACATTATTTATACTGAAAAGAGGAGACTTTCAGTTTTACTTATCCAATGCATAATCTATCTTATTATCTATGAACAACACAAAGAAAACCATAATGGTTTACATTATCCCAGCTTGTTCATTTGCCCTTTTACCCTTATTCTCATTATTGGACAAATCATCTATAGGAGATTCACTCAGCCCTGTGAACATGCTTGATGTACTTGAAGAAGTGCTTCCTAGTGGAGGAGATGGTGGAGGTCTTAAGCAAATAGGAGCATATCCTGCATAATTGCTTGCATCTTCACCTTCTATTTCCTGAGAGGTATCTGAGATAAGCAAGTCTGACATGTCATATGATGAATCTGACCGTGCTGGAGAGCAGTCTCTCAGTACAACACTGCATGTGTTGCCTTCTAGTATATGAGTTAAGGCATTGACCACCTGCAAACACATATATACAACAAGTCTATAGAGAATACACTTGACATACTCTCTGCGCTAATTATAGGACTTTATTTTAAAATTTCCATTTTCCTTTTTGTAAGATATTTTTTAAATTATATTTTAATTGTTCCTTACTTTAGCTACTTTATTTTAGTTCATAAATGTTATGAATTGTCTCTTCCTTCTCAAACGACGATAGAAAAATTGAAGAATTGAACTTTCAAATTAAAACTCCACCATTGTTATTCTCTTTCCATACATTTATTCTTCATGAATAGTTCTGAAATAATGTTATAATTACTCAAACTAAATTCTACAAATTAAATTAACCGTTTTTTTTCAATAGGTGTGATCAACTAGTTAATAATTATTTTATTTAGAGATAAAGGAAGAGTATGATTTCAAATGGACAGATAAATAGGAATTTCTCTTAAAAATCGTAAGGCACTACATGGGTATGATACAATTAATGCATACAATTAATAAAAATTTGTGAGTTCAATTTCTATATACTATTACATGGTCAACAAAATAAAAATCATTTTCAGTATGATTTTTAAGATAATTATGCATATCATACATGACCATTTGTTACTTGATGACAGTGTAAGTGCACGGACTATTTTCTGTTTAAATCTAAAGAGATAATTGATGTTTTAAAATAGTACTTGTTATTTTGATATTTTCATCTATGTCGGCATAAATGCTTAAAAAAGAACAATAGAAGAATTATAAAATGTCTCTAGGAGTATTCAAAGTGTCAATAGAGTGTCCAATAACAGCATACCCTAAGAGAAACTCAGTTTAGACTTACCGTATCCATTGATAATCGCCTCTGAGAATCCCTGCTGAGGCATTTTTCTGCTAGACGAATCATCCAGAAAAGCTGATGGCAATCATGATTATCCATCATCCTTTCATCAATTAGATCTGGATAGTTCCTTTCTTTAAGTAGTGGCCTAGCCTGAAAGAAAGTAGAGAGGGTTAATAATTGAAAGGAACTTGTACATTTGAATGATGTAAGGAAATGCCAAGTCAAATTGTAAGATGGCATGAAAAATTTATTTTGCCATGAGTTTGAAATCATCAATTCTTGTAAGTTTGTAAGCAATAGCAACTAAATTCTAAGGAACAGAATAAACATGTACACATACGAATACAGAATTTAACAAGGTTTGTCAAATGTCTTTGGAATCAGAGCTACTATTTTTATTATTATTTGTAACAATAGGGTTGCCTAGTTTTGTATAAACTAAAACTCCTATATATATAAAACAGGATATAATATATATACATTAAAATTTTAAAGTATTGTTTTACTTAAATTGTTACCCATCCCACAAGACTTTTTTCGCCAAGACGTTTGTCTACGGTCCTCATTCCAGTTATGAGCTGAAGAAGAACCACACCGAAAGAATACACATCTGTCTTGGTTGACATTTTTCCTGATTCTGCATATTCTGGTGCCAAATACCCTATAGTTCCAACAACATCTGTGGAGTATAAGGAGTCGATTTGTTCAGTTCTAGCCAGACCAAAATCTCCAAGCTGATAAATAGGTAAAACTTCCTGTTACTCAATGTGGCAGAAGCAATAATATATTTTATGAAGCAATTTATGGAAGGATCCAAATATATCCTGACCATTTATCACATTTTTCAAGTTCATTATATATAGGTTATACTCAGGTATGCTAATCATAAAGCTATGGTTCATAACTAAGTTGCAGGCGAAGAAGTTTCGTACTAGCATTTCTATACAAGACATGTGAAGCATCACTATGAGTTCTTTAAGCTTCAATAGCCTATATGCTTAATAAAGTTGGTGAGTCTAAGTTATTTTCAAATGCAATTACTATTCTCTAAAGCTGTGTTTTATTACCAATGCTTCATAATCATGTGTAACAAGGATGTTGCTAGGCCTCATATCTCGGTGTATTATATTGTTCTGATGCAAGTACAATAAGCCTTTTGCAGCTCCAATAGCTACTTTGATCCTTTCTTTCCAGGTAAGAGGCTTGCGTGAGTGTTCTGCATTATTGTATTCTTAGTTAGTATTCCAATTTCTAGTAATCATATCATAAAATTTATTCATTTTGATTCTTCATATAGTAATATCTGTTTCTAAAATCAATTTTCTCTTACGTGATAAATGTTGGTCAAGAGAGCCATTGCAAATAAATTCATACACAAGAAGCCTGTTATTTCCTTCTGAACAAGATCCACGCAGCATAACCACATTCTCATGTATAGCTCTGCTGAGTGCATTGACCTCAGATTTGAATTCCTTCTCACCTTGGAAGCTTGCACACTTATGTTGCTTAACAGCAATCCTTAGTCCTCCTTGCAGCATTCCTTTGTACACTGAGCCAAATCCACCTTCTGACAAGTAGTTTTTTGGTGAAAAACCTTGTGTAGCTTCATGCAGCTCCGCGTATGTGAATTCTTTTAACACTTCAAATTTTGGTCTTCTGTTCTTGCATACTGAGCAAACAGAATTTTTGAATTGTTCAACTATTTTATATGCTTCATGGTTGTTGATATGTTCTGCTGGTGTTTCCATGTGATGCACTTCAGTATGATTAGTCTTTTGAGTATCCGTAATGGGTAGCAGGCAATACCCTCTTGCCATGTCTTGTTCTCTATTTTCAGGGATTTGTTTTATTTGAGAATAAAGTTGGGGCCAGACAACCTTTCCACCACCAGTAGGAAATGAAGAGCTGGTATTGGAGTAGAAATTTGTCACTTGCTGTATTCTTGGGGAAGATTTAGAATTAGGACCTGCTTCACACACCATTGCATCAACTTTGCAATATCCGTGAATTCTCCTTAAATGATTTGAAATATAATGCATACACTCAAAAAGAAATAATATTTTATAAGTTTTCAATTACATAAATGAGTCTTCTGTCTTGAATATTTGGAATAAAGGGGAAGTAACTCCTTTGATTTTTGGTCATGGAATTGAATAATGTATGTTACGACTGGATGCTATAACTCTGAAGGTCTATGTATATCATTATTTTATTAAAATATGGGTCAGAAATGATCAACAATAGTAGAACACAATAAATTGAGAATCAAGGATAACGAGTAAACTATATAGGCTAAGTCCCTTACATCTAACACATCTTGCATTTCCATTGCTTCTATCACACAGATGTGTTTCCCTTGGCCCTCTCAAGTGTTGCACAGAGTTGTCTCGTTTCATTATTAGCAAAGAACAAAAGAGACTCTGCTTGAAATCCTTCTTATATTTCTTCATCTGTCTGCACATCAACGAATTCAGACACAGAGCAAGGAAGCTTGCACGTGCTTTTATGTTTTGTGACATTGTACAATTTGTAAGAAGCACTAAAACATGATCACATTTAAGCTAAGGAAACAAGTATACAAAACTTGAGCTAGTTAGGGATCATATTTCTATGGTTTTGGTCTCAGCAGCATAAAATAAATATCCTTTTCAAATTATGGAACTCAAGAAACACTTGGCTTCCGAAAGTGACAAGATGATGAGGAGTTGGATAGTTTCTCTCGAGAAATACTTTGGCATACAATCATGAACTCCTTTTGTGGTAAGTCTTATTTTTATTCGAGGGTAAGAACAAGAGGCCTTTCTCCTCCATATTCTTAGATTTTGATATAAAGAAAATTGAAAATGGAAAATGGAAAATTGAAAGAATGTGACTAACCTATCAAGTATCACTGATGTTGCCTCCAAACGGATGGCAGCATTTACAGCAACCTCTGGTAGTTTGCCCTGAAGAACTTCTATCCGGAATTGGATCTGAGTAGTTTCATTCATAAAAGGTTCTATTAGATATCAACATCTAGACAACCAAATTATTTAATAACAAATCTACTAGAATTTATACTGAATTTCCTTCGTGATATCAAAATTGACCATGACAATTTTCGAGGAACCTATTCCATAATTTCATATACATAATGATGGATTTTATCAGTTACATGGATTGATCTTATAAATTCAAGTTATAATCTAACCGTGTCTGCTTCACACTGCTCAGAAATTTCCATTATGCTTGCATTATTAAGAAGCTCTTCTTTCTTCTTAGCAACTTCTTCCTCTACAATTTTGTGATCAGTCTCAAATAATCCACCTGAAGACAAGAAAGTCAATACATAAGAAATTAATGAGAAACACCAAAGTACTATATCTATAATATTAATTACCTCTCAAGACTAAAATATGTGAAGAAAAAAGTTAGCAATCAGAGAAGGGATAGCCAATATAATTAAAGAAAACAAAAACTTATCACAATTCAAGCTCAAACCCATCTTTTGTTGTTACACGTGGCACAAAAAAAGTCATGGAATTTATTCCTATGTCATAGTTAAGTTCCTCTTTCTGACGTGTGTGATGTCACCAAGGTTTTAAATGGTGGTTTTGATTTCGTTGTGATTCTTGATGTTGTTGCAGGAAATTGCAGATAAATATAACTGATTTGGCCACAATTGTAGTCACAAAGACACCAAAAACTTGATGTTTTGGTGGAAATCACAATCATGGATTGTTTCTTAAAAGAATACACAACAAGAAATTGAACTATGAAGAAGGAAAAGAACAAAGAATGTGATACTAACGCAATCTGGCAGGTGCAATGAAGGGAAGCCTTGTGGGACTATAAGCTTGGCGAAGAATTACAAGAAGTGTAAGCTTGTCTCCACGACCAAGTGAAAATCCCTGCATGACCACTTTTATTGCACTTGTATTGAAGTCTCTTGATGCATAGTGGATCACCACAATATTCAGTGATTCTTCAGACATCATCTAAGTACACTCTTCTTTGAGTTCACCTCAACTTTCAGTTCAATATGTTGCTTCAATGTTTAGATACAGTAATTTTCAGTGCTGGAATTTGTTACTTTGTCTGCTTTTCATGGAAATTGATGTGATATAATTAGAATCCAAGAGCAACCAGTTGCTAAGAACTGGACAGCTATGAAGATAAAATTGAATATTAACTATATGAAGAGATTCAGGAATAAGGATGTTGTATAGGCCAGAAACAAGGGACAAAATGTAGATTTAGAAAGAAAACAAATATGAATGAACTCTCAAAATCAGAACAATGTCAGTGACCAGTAATGCTTACTTGGAATGATACTGAATCCAGTAATGCTCATCAATCTTTTAAAGGTTCGTGGAGAAGGATGACCTTTATCAACAACTTTCATGAGTATTTTTCATAAGAATTATATTTATTTATTTTTTATTTAAATTCATGTTAGGCATCACTACGAATTTTGACATCTCAGCCAGGCTGACACCTCAAAGATCAATATTATTAAAAGAAAAAAAAATGATACGAAACCAGGGAGGACTAGACCAAACCTATGGCAAGAAAAGATAACAAATACTCTCCAACTAAGCTAAACAAAATGAAATAGAGTGAGTTGATACATATTATTAAAAAAATCTAATTTAATAACAGCATGCAAATCATCATACCATTTAAAATTTAACTTATTCTCGAGACGTAACGAAGTCAGCTTGTTAGTACAATGGTTTCCCTCACAGAATATATGAGAAACTTAAAACTCAATTTCTTTACATATCTTTATACACTTTCTCCATCTCCCTCTCAAAGACCAAGGAATGAGATTAAACTAACTAAATGTTTGATAAAGTAGGGAAGAGTCACACTCAAGCCAAATACGTCTGAAGTCTTTTCTCCAATCAAGCTTAATAGCCATGGCTGGCATAACCTCAGCATATAAAGACTCTTGTATTCCAAGAAAAGAAGAAAAACTAACTATACATTCACCCCTGCTACTCTGAAAAATAATGCTGAAAAACCCAGACACCTTCTAACAGCACCACTGCTGTTCACCCAATTAATATGAAAAAATTCTCAAATAATAAAAACTTCAAATAAGAAAAGTCAACAATATCTTTATATTTATTTTGTTCTATCACAATTTTTACAACATTATTGTTTCTATCTCTGTTTATCACAGTAACATTTTGTTTTGTCTCATGCTTCTTTCTCCTTTACTCCCCTTCTTTTATTGTATAAATATTCTAAAAAACTTTCTTGCCATCAATATATTTAGGGTTAATTTTAAGTAAATAAAAAAATTAATATCACATTTAATATTATATATAATTGTTTTTATCTTTTATTTACTTTTTTATCATTATTATTTTATAAAGAGAGAGTAAATTAAACTAATACCCCCCCCCTAAAGTTTTCTTAAAATACACTAATACCCTAAATTTTTTTAGAATTATACACAAACCAACAATATGTCTTAAAAATTTACATTATCTTTTTAGATTACACAAAACCCCTTCAAATTTTGAACATATTACATGTGTACCTCCTTATTACATTAATTACATATGAACTCCTAGATAATCTAATGATGAGAAAAGAGTAGGAGTAATGTAACTGTAATTTGAAAAAAAAAAAACTCAAAATATCACCAATATAATTTATTCTAATTATAAACATTTCACTGAAAACACTATCAATAATAAGAGAAAAAACTAAACAGTAAAACATCGTCTTTGTGATCAAAATATAAGACCGAGACTAATATGGTGAATCTTAACGATCAAGTTGAAAATAGTTCTTAGATCGGAATGAGTTACACTAAAAAAAATCAAATTTATTTACGAAAGAAATCCTTATATAATATTCAAAATCCTGATGTAAATAATGATTACCGACAGATTATATAAAAAAAATTCGATTTAACCACAATAACTTTTATTAATTAAGGATTCAATTGGAAATGCATTTTGGGTCAGCCCAATTTTACCTCATCCGATCCATAAAAATCTGATTTGGTTGACCTAATTGGACTATATTCTTTTTTTTGTTAAATGTTTTCATATCTTGTCCTTTGAACTTATTTAGGGTGTTGTGGTGATTTCTATTTTATTTATGAATTTGTATTGTTATTTTTATGTTGAATACAGTTGTTTTAGCATAATATTTTGAAATTTTAATTATGAAACATATTATCTTAAAAATTTATTTGTTATTCCATATATTAAATATCATAATAAAAAAATAAGTTGTGTTGACTTCATCAAATTAGATTAGTGTTATATAATATGTTTTTTAGTTTTTCTAATGTAAACCGGCTCAATTACTAAAACAATACAACTATTGACTCATTATCTCAATTCTTCATATTGGTGTTTTTCACACTATTCTATGACAAATTGTGGTTTCTTCTGTCTTGATTATAACTTGCGAAGACTGAAGAAGACCATATGTTTAATAAATCATATTCCATTAATCAGATAAGGGTTGATTTTTCTCGACTACACCGATCAAAGTAGGAAAATGGGGACAAGATAGAATGAACATGGACACATTTTAGATAAAGATTCATTTCGTTCATCACATTGCAAAATGATTAGAAATGCTGAAATGTTTGAATAATAAAGGGATAAAAACTATAGTTTGGCAGAGTCTAGACAAGATGAATATTGGTGGATCCACCTTTTCTTCCTATTACCCCTTTTAACAAAGGTTACTACAAAAAAATATGGGTAGAAAGAACATTCCTCAAATTATAGAAAAAAATGAGAAAAAGGATGAATTTAGACTCCTTTTTATGGGATGTTCATTTGTATTGAATTTGCCGAACATAACACAATGTCATTCCTCTTGGCTGTTGAAGAAACAACTGGAATAAACTATGAACAAAACGTGCAATAAAAATTAGTGTGTGTGAACAGAAAGTAAGAGTTGTTGACAAGAAAGGTGATTGGGAAGTGAATAAGATTAAAGTTTATACAAATGATGTGATTGAGAATTGGAAAAGTAAAGGTTAAGAAATAGGATTAGAATAGGATTCTATATATTAGTATAATATATTTCATATATTGCAGTGTGTACTTAAGGAGAATGTGTATTTTTGCCATAAACCCGTTTTTGACTATTTTGTCATTTCACCAATTTAAAGAAACTATCCCACAATCACTAAAATCATTATAAAAAAATAATTTCTTTCTGAGTTATTTACAATTAAATTTCTAGTTATTATTCTTTTTTTTAAAATATTGAAATAATAATGATTTAATTTAAGTATTTAATTAATAATAAAATTTAAATTTAAATTTATGGGAGATAACTTTCTCTACTGCTAATAAAAGTTATATCTATTTTTGGTCTACACAATTTTATTGACCATTTTTACCTTTTACTAACTTTAAAAAAATATACCACAACATCATATAGTTCTTAAAAAAAAAAAAAAAATCTACTTTCTGTGTTGTATTTCACCACAAATACACAACGAAATCTAATTTCTGCAGTGAAGTTAATTTTTGTATGTTCTTGTTTGGTTTTTTTTTTTATTAAATAGTTTAATAGCTTTTGGGTTTAATAACTCGTTCAATAAATTGCCAGTAAAAATGCATTTTTTATTCAATTTATTTTGACACTTAATTTTATTTTATTTTTCCTGATAATTTTAATATAGTAATATCCCTACATGCAAATGAAGTTGTGCCATGATAACAAAGCTACCATCAACAATTACTCAAAACCATGTTTAACTTGATCACACGAAGAATGAGAACATTTACAAACACTTCATCTAAGAAAAAGATTGAATATGCAGCTACTAGTATTCTATCGATGTGTAAGTTTTTCTGATATGATTTGCAAGGGAGAATCAAGCTTTGCACCCAAAACTTACTGTAAGAGATTTGGTAGTTGATTACAGATGATGAGTTTTTATGCCATCAGTATCAGTAAACCTTACCAGAATAATGTTACACTTGTTTACAAATATGTTAAAGAGGTTAACATTTATCACTACACGCAATACAGGCACAAAGGTGCAAAAACTGTTATGTATAATACAACTTGTTCCCATGTTAAGCACCAGACATTTGTGAATGATCACAGTCACACATTGCATCACCAAGCATGATCACAATAATAGGATGGGAAAGTGATGAAAATAGGTGCGCCATTCAGGATCATGCTTGTTCCAATCTTCCAATATGAAAAATCAATAAGGTCTAAAACTGCCTTTCATATTCTTGCAAGCCCAGGAAACTATAGCTTTGGAACCCCCCTTTGGGATGACTGAATGTAGTTTGCTTTGTAGGAAGTAACTTATTTCCAGATTCATCTGTACAAACTTCAAGACCACAAGAATGGCATAAGGATTCCAAATCTGATTCCTGTCAAACAAAGTTCAAATTAAAGTGTATAGCAAAAATGAGTGTAAAGATCAACGAACACTGACATAACAAACTAATGTTACCAACCGAACTAAACTAAACTAAACTACAAAATAGTTGTAGAAAACAGAACTAAACTAGTTAATTTTAGTATTGAACTAAACTAAACTGTTTATAGGTTTAGTTAAGTTTTGTTATTAATATATATATATATAGACACACACACACACATATATATATATATATATATATATATATATATATATTCTTAACAAAATAGGCGCTGCAAGAAAAAAAGTGATTTAAGATAAAGAATTTACATTAATAGCGTACTAAAAATGAAAGTTTTGAATTAAATTAAACTGTACGAAAAATGAACTAAAATAATTTGGTTGAACTAAAATATAGTTCAAGCAAGATGGACTGAGCTACATGAAGCATGGTTTTTCTTTTTTTTTAGTTTAGTTAACTGCATCATACATGTTTTAACTGAAATAAACTAATCATTTGAACTAAATTCTTATCACACTTGAAGATAAGATAAAGATAATTTATAATTCTATTTTTTTTTTTTTAAATTCAAATTCATTTATGAATAATAATGTATAGTCACGAACCTTTTGTGGACATATCTCATCTGATAAGTTGATATAAATATCAAAGTCTTAATATATATAGAAGGAAACAAACTATTAATGAAAAACAAACTTTTGACTATAGGAGCATAAAAAGTTTTATCATTTTTCTAACAGTGGTATATAGTTATTAATCTATAGAATATATTCTTAATATTTAAAAAAAAATCAGGAAACATTTTAAAACATAATTACTTTTACTACTAAAAAAATCATAATTAAAAATTCATCTAATGGAATCGACAGCTTAAAAAATGAGTAGTGAGTAATTGTGTACATAACTTTTTTAACTCTCATAATAGTATAGTCTAAGCAGTGCACTGAACAATTCTTTTTAACTCTCAAAACATGATTGAGCACTTGCTCTGTTCACACAAATACAGGTTCTTGAACATCTTTTTACTACCCTTATTTCCCGGCTGACTAGTAGAGTACCCTAAAGTTAGTGGTTCTACCTGTTCATAAGTTCTTTGACTCCCCTCTAACCTTCCAGGAAAATATCATCATGAAATCCTAACGTTCACAGTGGCCACATAATGGTGGATATTATTCACATCATTAATTCCAAAATTTTGAAATTTTCCCATACAAAGCACCTTGTCTTCCACCAAAATTGTAAGGCACATGATCTTTATGTTCCTTATTGCATCATCCTTTAAGAGGCCACATAGGGTGACTTCTACTTTCGACCCTTCAGGTGCCTTCAACCAATAATAAAGCTCATCCCAAAAACTTAACCATAAGAAGGGAGATATAGAACCTATATGTTTACTCCGTGTGGGACACAACTTTAAATACGATTACTAATTAATTCATACCTTTATCATCAGGAGTTTTGAGAGGTCCAACAGAGGATATGGATGAAGTTTGTATCCACCAAAATTTATACAAGATAAAGCCAGCGCACGAACCTTTTAGCATAAAAACAAGCAAAACATTTATCAATATATGTAGAAACAAATTATATGAAGGACATAGTAAGTTTTCGTTTCTTATAATGCCCAATGTCATCAATAGATCTACGTAGCCCACAGCCCACTACACAAATGTAAGATAAATTATAATAAAAAAAAACTGAAGTCACAAATTTCTGGGAAAATGGTGAAGGTATTTGTTTTCTGAAACATACTTTCTGTTATCAAGACCTCAATATGCACAAGAATATTCCTACAGACGATGACTAATAGCTGATGCAATTTTGGATGTGGTGTGCACACATGTGGTTTGGAATTGTTGAGGTACTGAGATTTGTCTAAGATGTTAACTTCGGCAAGAGTTAAGCTGTAGGCATATTTATCGTGTCTGTTTGGAATATGGGATATAAGATTGATGATCCCTATATAATGTTCCATGTCTTTCCCCTGTATTTCACTTACTCTGTAGATCTTTAATATTTTAGTCATAGCCCATTGATGTTATTCTTTAAATTGACTATTACAATAAAAAAAGAGATTCGTGCTAAGATACATATGAACAAAGTAACAAGCACAACAAAAGAAGGCATGCATCATCTTAGACACAAAAAGGGTCTCCTAATACATAAGTTATATAAAATGTTACGAGAATAACGAATTCTCTAGTTATAGAAATTACTTGATTGATATAAGGCATCATAATGCAGAACTGCAGATATGATGCCTGAGCTGCTGCAGTGCAAAAGAAATCCTTATAATTTCCAAGTCGGAATGATCTGTCACGACAAAAGATAATATCAATAATTGACATACATTCAGTTATTGTTTAATATGACAAATGACTCGAGAAAAGCAACAAAAAAACTGTTTAATTATTAAAATAAAGAATGTTAAAAATGTTAGAGACGTAATATACAACCATTCATGTGCTTTTATTTAAGAGTTTACACTTTTAGGCAGTTTGTTAATGATATAGTTTCAGAACTTCTATGAGTATACAATCAAGAATTTGGTCCCATTTTTTAATATGAAGTTGAATTTCAGCAAATGATAGGTGGTCCTGCGCATTGTCTATGTTTTAAGCCGAAGGGTTGAAGTGTGACGAGGCATGTTAGAAATATAATATAAAATCATTCATCTAGGTTCATGATAAAAGACAGCAATAAATGTTACCGTAAGATCCTCCGAGCAAAGCATATTTCTTTTGATTTCAATACTGGAGTTGATATACGTTTAAGCCACAAAGAAAGTGTCTCCCCCTGTGGATTAGAAATATTTACGTTTCGTAAGTTGCAACAATACTAAAATTAACATAAAAGGAGAAACATAATTAATCACACCAATGATGAAGAGATTAACCATCGGTTGGCTGTAAGAACCAAGATGAAGCAGCACATATAATGAATGGAATTCAGCTTCATTTTCATGCACATGATTTGAATTTTGATTTGCTTCATACAGACTGAACAAGGATGTCAATGTCTTTGTGAGCTGTTCCAAGTTGAGATGATGCATTGATGCAGTGTTTGGATCAGACATAGAACGCCAAAGATTGTAATGTGATACAACATGGAATTTTACCTGTGTGATTAAATATATTGTTCAGCTCATTATTTGAATTTCATAGGTTGTAAATCCATGCTTCAAAAAACATATATGATCACATGATCCAGCTTGACTGTGTACAGGAGGAAACAATAGCCTTGAAGAAATGATATGCAGCTCATTATTACAGTCCTAACTTGGATGTTCAAGTCTTGCTCATGACCATGCGTAATTAAACATCAATTTTTAACCAACGAGAAACCTCATTTTCAGCTATAATGGCCACACTCTTTATAGTTGCACATGTTCCCCCACAGATGGTGATTTGTTGCACTGTTTCCTTTCACAATGCTGCCAGACTGTGAGTGTCCCCTTGTATGTTTTCGGTGGAGTAGTATGGATGAAAGAGGAACATGTGAGATCATTGTGGAATTCAATGTCTTTAGAGGGTTGAACTGCCCTAGTTTGTGCAGACTTTTTTTTTTGTCAATTTGAATTGATCAACTAACCCAGTCAGGTTCACAAGGAGCAGCAGACGCAATTGGTCCCCAAGTTTAGAGTCCAGGACTAATATTTGGATTTAAGCACATACAAAGAAGATCGATTTCCTATAGATAATCAACTAATGTGTCAAAAAAAATTTGTGCATATGAAATAAATGGACTTTTGACGTTTAGTTAAACATGAAGTTGCAAAACAAGTATAAAATATGCAACTTAAATAGTCTACCGTGATGCAGTTGCAGGAGAATAGAATGAAGTACACAAATCAAAGAAAATCGAAACAGAAAACTATACCATTCTCTCGTACATGTAAACTGCTTTGTTGTTTACAATATTTTGCATAGTAATATCTTGGCGTATGGACCTTGTCCTGTCGAAGAGAAAGCCATGAACTTCTTCAAATGAGTGCTCCTTAGATTCCAGCAAACTTAAAAGGTAATTTAAAGTATCTTCCAAAACAGCAATAGGCCGTAAATCTGATGCTTGAACATATTTGGTGGATATGGTTCTGCAAAACTGAAGAAGAAAAATTCTGAAAACAAAAGTTATTCAACGCCAGAGGTGATCCTTTAATAATAGCCACTAGATGTCATAAAACCACGAAATCAATGCTGGATACAGAATCTATGATGTTAAAGACGTAAAGATCAGCAAATAAATAACATACTATATAAATTTTATATTATAATACAAGAGTCTGCTCAGACAAACTTCTCAATTAGGACTTCTAAGAGAGAAAAACAAGGAAAAATGAAATTAGTTTCTCCATAAGCTAAAATCACCTTATGTATAAACTAATTTGTTGAAGCTCTCATATAGCTTCTCTAAATTCTTATTTTTAACTGTTGCATAGGCTAATTTTAGCTTAAGGAGAAGTTGATTTAATTTTTTTCGTCTTACTTTCCTCTCCTAGAAGTCCTTATGGTCAAGTTTGTCCAAACAAAGTCCTACATCACAATGCAGCTTGCTAGCATTAATCAGGTGCTAAGCTATAAGTTAAAAGAATAGACAAAGAACAATGAAACACTAGACATTAATTAGAGCATTATAACAGATTATATAAGTAAACTTACAAAGAAAAGCACTACAGTTTCAGCATACAACTTATGAACTTCTTAAAATTATGATGACTGAGTTATAAAACTTGACACAATTTCTTATGGGAGCCATCAAGGTAGAAATGCTAATATTGGTATAATTTATCCACATTACCCTTCAATGCACTTCTAATTGTCAAAAGTAGATTAAAAATAAACTCACCATGGTGCTTGAGGACACATCCTTCTTAAACTAGACAGAATCTATGAGAGTGAAACCTACTCTAATATCACACTTTATAAAGTAATATATGGGAGAGCAGTTTAGCCATACCTTTTTGACAGCAAGATCTGGGGATGATTTTCTAGGATTTCCATTTAGCCTCTCAAAAACTGCCAAATCTCGCAGCATTTCGCGCTGGTTCCTCTCTCTTTCTGTGGATAAAGTGAAAATTTTTAAAATAGAAGTTTTGGGTAGATATATTATACATAATGAAATGATAGAAACAGAAGGTGTGTTAATATTTTTATAGATGAAATTTTATGATACCATGAATCAACAAAGCTAAAATAGGCCACAGAAGTCTTTTCCCATACAGAATGCAGTTAGCCACATACATCAACAGAGAAATTCCACCAGTGTTTGATCAAAAACCCAAGTCATTGAAAAGGCCATTAAAATTTAATGATATTTGTAATGATCTTCTCATATCTAAACCATCTAAGCTGCAATTCTACAACATTTTTCTCAATAGACGACTAGATGCTACTCTTACTTTCCCATTCATACATAACTTCTTTATCCCGTCTATTCTTGTATGCCTACCTATTCATTGCAGAATTCCCATCTATGTGATACACTGTTAACAATCAATATCATAAAACATTTGTGACCACATGGCTGTGGCAATTTTGCTTTAAGCTTGAGCAACACCTTTCAATGTCAAGTAACAGCAAAATGATCTTCAATTTTCCCTTCCAAGCCAAGATTAATGAACATTTCATTCATAAAGGCATATTATTCGAAACCCAGAGTGAAAATAGAGAAAAGAAGAGAATGACTTTATTTCTTGATTGAAAATGAATAGAATAAGAAAAAGATCTACTTCAACGATTTCCCCTTCACAACGGGTTTTCCGTTTCTAAAAAGGTTAAAGTTGTTTTGGAAAGGGTTGCCTACAAAGGGTTCAAACCAACAAGAAAGTTGATCGAAGTGTAACCGAGTAAAGTTTTGATGGTAAAAATCATTGAGACATCAACTCTAAGGGGCAATGCTATGATAGAGATTTCGGTATTATGGGGTGTTTAAGTTTCACATCAAAAAATATGAAAATAATAAAAATCGAGATCTTACTCAAGATTGAAAAGGAAAGTATGGATTGCAAATCGGGAGATCATATGATCCTACAAAATTTATGAAATTCATACATACACACATATAATCATTCAATTCCACATGACAAACAAGAAACTACATAATAAACATATAAAGTACTAAATCAATAGGTGTAAACACCACATCCCAGTTACACAACACTAAGTACCTCCTCCCTAGTTACAAAATAGTAAACCAAAACAATAGCTCAGTCCCATTTCTAAATAGAAATTCTACCCTAATTACAAAACAATAATCCACCTGTTAGAAATCTCACATAGACTGAAGATTACACCAAATTATAGTATATCAGTGGGTATAAACATCGTCTATCGATATCGGATAATGGAAAATATTGGAGAACCCAAACATCCTTTAGGAAATTATAACGGAAACCATAACAGGTTATGACGGAAGCATTATGGCCAAAAGAAATAGAATATATACACATAGATAATTTTAAAAAAATACAGAAATATAATTGTAATGCAGAAATAATGAAAGAGATAGCCATAACTAATAATATTATATATAGAAATTCAAATAACAATAATATCAAATCAAAACACCATAAATTTCAAGTTCAAAATTTAAAATAACAACAAAACATAATATAAAAGTCTTAAAACATAATATAAGAAACATAATATAAGAAGGAGAGGTAAGAGGTTTGTGCACAGTAGGTTAAATTAAATAATGTTTAAAGAATTGGGCTGGTAAGACCCAACCTTTTTTGACTAATTTTAAGGGAAGTTGTTGCAGGTTAGGATTGTTACACACCTTCCTTCCAAATAATGTTGCACATTTGGCTAAATTAAAGAATTGGGTAGGGTAAGGCCCAACCTCACTTTACAAAAATTAATACTGTTGCACATTAGGGTTGTCAAACAACACCTTCCTTCAAAATAATGTTGCACATTAAGTTTAGTTAAAGAATTGAGCCAGGTAAGGCCCAACTTCACTTTAAAAAAATAAAAACTGCTACGCATTAGGGTGCCCAACACACCTTTTTGGATGCCCATGCAAAGAACTCTTGCATGAGAAGAATCGCTGAACAGGACCCTCATGCCACATTGCACATGGTCTCCCTCCTCCTTTCTCGCCTTCTTCGTTCAGCATTAGCATCCTGTGATGCAAAGAGTGACCGCCATGAGAAACCTGTATCGCCACTGCCATGTTGTGGCAATAAACTCTAAATCCGCTACTGATTTTCGTCATGGTGTCAACATAACCAAGTTTTAATAACATTGTATCACTTTACAAGTCGCAATTGTGTCACCTACTATAAAACTATTATTGAACCACCCACAAATATCTAGTTCTACGCTCGAGATGTTCAACCCTCATAGTGAAGGGTTGTGTTCGAGATCTCATATCGACTAGAAATAAAGTCAAATCGCATTATATAAATGAGTGCAAACCTCATCTTACAAGCCGATCTTGTGAGGATAAATTAAGCTTAAAATTCACATCTTAATATGGTATCAAAATTGATCCTAGCAAGGTTTTTGGACCTATGGCGTCAACCGCAATCAAGTTGCTATCTGATTACCCACAAATATCTAGTCTCACACTGTGTAAGTGATTGCAAACATTACCTTACAAACAGATTTTGTAAAGTTTAATGAAGCTTAAAGTCCACTATTTAATACCATCTAAAGCAAATAATCTTGTAAGTTAAAATCATAATATCCATAAAGACCTTCAACTCCATCTCTTTCTCCTTCACCATTCAAATCAATAATGTCTAAGTCATGTTCACGTAGAGTTTCACCCTCTTCAACTAGGACCGGAACCAAGTATTCATTCAAATCCAATGTCTACATCCAAACCCGATGCTTCATTATGCTCATGCTCATCTTCCATAATGCATTTATCAATCATCACTAACATCCTTTTTTGACAACACATAAAGTCTTTTGTATCTTCGCCTTAACTTGATCCATTGCTTCATAAATGAACCACATGGCTGATTTTAGATCCGAATCAACCAAACAATGCACCCTTCATTTGTTTTATCCAAAACCTCATCCTCTACTATTTTTCCAAAATCTGTTTTAGCAAACCGACTAGACTTGCATTCATTATTAGCAAACATTCTGCTTAAAGCTTCCTTGTCCTCGTGAAGGCACCCTAATGTCAAGATGTGACAAAGCGAGTAATACCACGACCTCACCAAATCTTTTCTTTTCGTCAAATGTTATAGTAGAGAAATTAGAGAAGTTCCTGAATAGAGGTTTTAATTTCCTTTTACCTTTGGGAATTGTTTCCTCATGAATTGGAATCTTCTTCTCATAATCTTATAACATTAAGTCAATACAACATTGAACACAAGGTGTCCAAAATAACTTTTTCCTCTTTGCCATCAACATTTGACCAACAATTTTGCTATTTGTTGCATTATTTGTCACAATAAAAAAACATTGTATATGTTAGATCAAATTTCAACATACCCTGTAATTTAGTTTTGATTTTGTGCTTAAACAACAAAGTATAAAACATAATTTCATAAACATCAGGTCACGTCAGACGTAAATGCCTTGTTTAGCCAAACAGACACAAGTGTTTTCATTGAACAAATGCATGGCTATTTGTTATATGTTTCATCTAATCGAACAAACGAAAACACCTTGCTTAGTTCTCTTTGTTTGATAAGTTTTTTTTGGACAAATGATAAGAATACTCGGTTTGACAAACAATAACCTTAAACATTTCATAGTACACATTGAAGGCTTATAAATGCTTATTCTTTGTGTGTAAGGAATGTTCATCTCTACATTTTTCTCAAGAGAATATTGCAATGAAATGTCTACATCAAAATCTCGTGTATTTGGCCTCTTCTCAAATACACAATTAAGCCCTTCCTTCTTGCGTATTTGGCCTCTTTTCATATTTTAACCCCACCTCTTCAACAGTGTTATCCATCACCTCAAAAACTTATTGGTGTTTTGGATATAGCAGATGCATCTATGGACTTCAAAAACATGGTTCCCTTTGGGTTGTTCACTAGGAAGTTCATTATGGTCCTCATTTCTTATTTGTCTAGCCATTACTAATAATCGTGCATCCTATTTTCTTCCATTCATCCTGATGTGCTTGAAAAATAAGTGATGTGTTTTTCATTTCCTCAAAATATTTGACTCTAATCCCTCCATAAGATGGAGGTTTAAATCTAAGGCCATGCCTACAAACCAAATCAAACATAATATTGAACTCTTCACTATTTGCCACACTAAAAGATATAGCGTCATTGTAGAAAAATCAAGCAATTGCTTGACATGGTTCCTCTCTCACACCTTTTCTTAAACATGGTGTTGATGGTCGCTTGTGTGCCCCCATGAGGAACGTCAAGGCTGTGAGGACAGCTGCTCTAACACTAGCGAGAAACACCGGTCCTACACAACTTGCGATCTACAACAACAATCCAACGTGATCCACAAAAATTGTGATCTTGAGGTGACACAAGATTGGAGAGGGAGGAGAAAACAGTAGACATGTAAGATCTTAGATGCTCTCTATTCTCTCCCCCTTCCCCAAGCTAGCTTTTGAGGATAGAGAATTTCTAAAACTACTCCACCCATAGGGGGACGTTGAGCATTGCCAAAGATGGTGCTGGTACAAAAATGTGATACTAGCAGATTGTTATGCCCAAGAGCATCCAGTAATGGAATGGAGTGGTGGCTTAACATGTGGTTAAGTGTACAAATGTTTGAGGCAAGCTAGGTTTTCTCTTGAAACAAATCCTCTTCGTTTGACTAGACTCACCTTTCCTCCCTGCCTCATGACCATGACCCTTTCCTTAGTGAATTGTGATTGGCCCATTATGCCTAAAAGAGAATCTCCTTTTATAGAGTTCTAAAACTTCTCCCCGATGGTCTGGGTTTGGCCCATCAACTCAAACAGAGAACTCAATTCTAGTAATTTCAATTTTTTCCATCTTCTCCTTATTAACACTACATTTGGTTCTCTTATCATATCTACAAACATCCCATCAACTACTATACAAAGAACAAAACAGCTATTGAAAAGTTGACAATTAACATTCTATAGTGATGCCTATACTCATGCTTGTTTCATAGAAAAAAGAATAACCTATTAACAATTAACATAAACATACACTTAACAGTTCACCCATAGCAGCCTTTTATTGTTTTCCCCCCTTACATTTTCTCACCCATCCCCTTATTACAATTAGTCCAAACATTACTCCTCAATGAACAAAGGTTTCAAATTGTAGTTCACAACTGCAATTGCAGCCTCAATATTATAGATTCAGAGGTTTTCATAACTGGAATTGAAACTGCATGAAATACATCCACTAGCAACCATCCGCCACATCGATAATCACAACAACAACCTTACAGAGAAGTGTTCTTAAAACTGAATTACCTAACCAATGCAATATAATTATAAAGCAATACAACCACAACAATTATCTAGAAAAAGCTTCTTCCCATCAGCACTCGAGAGCCGTTCCTTTGCAGTCAGCTTCATTTTCATTCTGCACCCTTAAACCTCAAAGGCTCAAACATTATCACTCCATATGACCTAGTACCCTCAATGTACATTAGAAAGGGTTTAGGCCCCCAAAGGAAACCATTTAAACATATTTCCTTCATTGACCTCGTAATTCAATTACCGCTAACTGTAAAAAAAAAAAACAAATAATAATAATATTATTACATTAACAACAATTCCACTCATTCACTCTCTTTTTGATTCCCGTATATACTCTATACAAAACATACATTCTTGTTTGAGACACCATCAGATATTAAATGTCTCTTTCATCAAGATTGGAACCTCGATTCATTAAATCATGGGTGACCAACCTCTTCTATTAGACTCAATCCCCGTTGGTAACAACCCACTCTCCCATTCTTCACCAACCCCTCTAAAAGGACACGTCATCACATGAAAAACCCAACATTGCAACTATGCTATCATGAAATTGATTTCACTTTCATACATTAGATACATTATTATCATAATAATATGTTCACCTGGGCACATGTAAGGACATGTTCCAACAATATTGGAAGATGGTTGTGCGTCCTCTTCTTGACTGTTGCTGAGATCAGAGTTGGAAGCACTGCTGCTGCCACTACTAAAAGAAGAAGTGCCCCTTTCACCAAAGCTTGAAACTTTGGATTGATTCGAAGGAAATCTGTGACCTCGACCACGACCACGACCACGACCACGACCACGACGTGAAACGGAGAAAGAGGAGCCACGGTTTCCGTTCCCACCCTCCATCACTCTTTCTTCACTCTTCACCCCTACACTCTCCTTTTCGCTATTTTTACTTTGACTTTCTTAAAGCTCTGTTTGAGTTGATAAAGTATTACTTTATATTTTCCTGAAAATGATTTTAATTTTCTTATTACTTTTACCAACCAAGTGTAATCTATATTATTCATATTTCTTTATAAATACCTTTATAAAAGAAATATTTAACAAAAAGTGAAATTAACTTTTTCAGGAACTAAAATAAATTATATATTTAAATATATATATATTTATTTTTCAAATTAGCTTATTAAGTTATGAAAAAAACTTATTTTTTTCTCTTTAGTTATAAAAAAAGTTCATAGAAACATTTCGTTAATAAATTTAGATCCTTTTTCTTGTATTTACGGTTTAAATTATGAAAGTTATTTTTTAAGAAAAATGTTTCAAAAATTTGTTATGATTTTCCTTTCATCATAACCCAATCTCTTGTGTCAATGACATATTTTGAATATTTAATTATTTAAAAAGTTGTAACAAATATATAATATAATTAATTATTTTCATAAAATCAAATACATTAAAATGAGAAGCGTTAATTGCATATTCAAAATAAAATTGATTACTATACACAATATATATATATATATATGATGAAGTTTACTGTATATTAATTTTATAAAAAAAAATTCTCATAAAATATTGCATCATTTAACACAAAAGAAAAAAAATTAAAAATATATAAAAAAATAGTTGAATTGTCTAAATCAATACTATTCGATATTAAATAAAAAAAATTGTGACTGACATGCAAGACGTAACTCTATTATATTTGAGAGCGTAAAAGTCTTACAACAATTTCCTCTAATTATTTTACTGGAGATTGAACTCTTCGAATATAACTCTGACTTACGAGATAAAATTATTTTCTACTTAAAAAAACATAAAAAACCTATAACAATTTTTTCTTCAATCATCACATACTCTCAAAGTACTTTTCTCCTCTGGAAATTCACAATTCTCTTTTTCTAATTCTTACAATACTATAAAAGAATTAAAATAAAAACGATACATTATAGAAAAGACTTTCCTTACCCTTATTTTCAGCTATAATTTCTTAAAATTTCCTTCTTGATTAACACTTACTCCTTTCTATATTCCTTTTCAACCTTTTATCTAAATTTCTAAATTATTTTTCATTAAAGTGTAAAATATCAACGAAAAATTATAGATAAAATTTTATTAATCGATAAAATATTGTTATTAAAAAAAATTTAATAATTAATTTATTGACAAATTTACTAACACAAGAATGTACTGCCAAATTCTTCGTTGATAAATTAATCACCAATATAATCTTAACATATTAATAATAATAATAATAATATAAACAAAATAACAATTATAGCAATAATAATATTCATAATAATTATAATAATAATATTTATAATAACAATATTTATAATAATAGGAATAATATTTATAATACAAATAATATTACGAATAATAATAATAATACTAATAATATTTATAATAATAATAACAATAAAAATAATATTTATAATAATAATAATAGTAATAATAATAATTATATCAATAATAATATTTATAATAGCATAATATTAATAATAATAATAATTTTTATAATAATAATTATATTTAAAATAATATTACTAATAATAATAATATAATGATAATAATAATAATAATTTTTATAATAACAATAATAATTATTATATTTATAATCATATTACTAATAATAATAATAATAACAAAAATAATTGTACTAATAGTAATATTAATTTTAATAATAATAATATTAATAATTATTGTAGTTGTAATAATAGTTTTAATAATAATGATAATAAGAAAAGCTACTTAAAGGTTTTCTCAAACTTTTTTTTGTCAAAAATTTCAGTAAAATCGGTAATGGTGGGTAGAAGAAATTTTATTAGTTTTTCAGGCAATTTCAAGCTGTTTTATCCAAAATTTATACTATTGTTTGAGTAGAAAAATTTTATAGGTTTTTCCGGCAGAAAAAAAAAATGTCTCCACTAAAAATCTATTATTTGTTACTCCGACCATCTATAAAATTTATAGTAGTGTGAGATTTACATGTTTCTGCGAGATTTATAGTAGTGTGAGATTTACCTACTTCTGCAGCTGCTTGCCAATAAAAGCTATAGTAGTACACATGATAGAGTGAATCATTGTTTATTAATTATATTCACATGTTTTTGCTCATTAATTGTATATTATATTCAGCACGTTAATCGACTCAGTTACCATATACCTGTGTAGTAAGATAAGAATTGCACGTGTTACACTACATATGCAATGCTTTTGTTCGAATTTCGTGGTTATTATTGGGTAGAAATCCATTTTCTTTGTGATTGGTTACCAAATAACAATTAAGTAATACCCCTTCTTGATTCAGCCAGATTTGGATAAAATTGATCTTGTCTTCTGCTGCAATTAAAGAAACATTTAAAATAAAATATTGAAGCTTAAGTTTATCTTTTAACATTGAATGAGAATATTTTTCACATGCTTAAGCTTTGGGTGATTGGACACTCGAGTCTATTAACTAAGAACCGGTGTTCATGGGCCAATCTGGTGTGAGGGAGATTAATTAAGTGTAAAAGATCAAGAAAAAAAGAAGTTTCAGATACCTCATGTTGCAGCAACAGAAACTGTTCTCAAACGTGGATGTAACTAAACTCATCATCCAAAAGATATAACATCTACCGACTTCTTAACTTATGCTTTAGAAAGTCAAGAACATTGTGGATATGTGAAAGGTTTAGGTTTGTATCTTTGCGCATCTAAAATGTTGGGCGATTTAATGCTCATTCATATAGTGGACATTTCATACTTTCCTTCCTATACACATTTATAAAATCAGGTTTATTTTTAAATTGTGTTAATTATTTTAATCTTATCATTTAACTTTATTGTGGTAATTGATTTAGAAAATTCTTTGGTGCTTTCGGTATGCTAAATGGTTTTATAACTGACCTTAAATTTGTAAGTTATCTTTTCCATTTAGTTTACAATATTTTATTCAAATTATCATTGGACACAAATGAAGAAAAAAATCTATTTTTCATCTCACGGATTAGTTTTTTATTTTTTTTTACGAATGCTTTAGTTTCTTCTTTGAGCCTTTGATTGAATGCCTTGAAACCCATTCAAATTGGGTTTCTCAGCAAACTAAAATTTCATTATAGTTTCATATGAATTATTCAATATAGCTTTCGGGAAATTTATAAGTGTGTAAATATTGTTTATTCTTGGCTTCAATTTCTCTTCTATGTAATGTTTTTTTTTTTTCATGTATTTAAGACGTTTACATGGATTTGGGACATTTAATTATTAATTTCATTAATTTTATATTCTAAAATAGATTTCTACATCAACCTAACAAGTCAATGAAATGAAATCAATAATAACTTATTTTATGTAAAATTACTCTGAAGAATTACTTCATGATTTTATTATGTTTGAAACATTATTGATAATATTTACATATTGATTAAATTAATATATTTTTTATATTATAATTTGAATGTTATTAATTATGACTATTTTTTACATGTATTTAAGGAAGTGTTCCTAATAAAAAAACAAATGATAAATAAGTAAATTTTTATTTTTTTGCGAGTACGATGTGATAAGTAAACCAAGATCGAATTAAATCTTATATGTGGGAGTCACCGTAAATGTTCTTAAGAGGAGCAAAATATTGTCTTTTATGTTGATGATTGTTCATGAAGTCTATAGGTATATAGAAGAGATGTGTTTTCTATATTCAAGTAATTTAAAGAACAGATAGAGCTTAAAAGTGAAGAAGAGATAACGTAAAAGAATATGTAGATGGTATGGTTTAGGTATTTCGCAGGAGAAAAGGGACAAAAAGCACATGTATGACTCCTGTTCTAATGTTCAGATAAAGTACAGATGGATTTTTATCATTTTGTGATGTTGTCCTAGCTGAAATTATGTTTTAAAGTAGATCCATCTCCAAAAAAAGTCGCTCATTACCTTTTGTTAATGTTAACTCTACTCTATCTGCATTCATGCTTAGCCACTCATTCACATAACTAAGCTGCACTTCCAATTCACAATCCTTTTTCTCTTTGATTCGGTCACTTCCTTTCCAACCATGCCAGTGATAGAAACACTTGGTGGTGCTCTTTTTTGTGATGCATGGCTTGATGAGGTCAAAGATGCTGTCTTTCATGCACAGTATCTTCTGGATGAAATAGACTATGAGCATTTCATTTTCCCAAAACTCCTTCGGCTTTGCCTAACGTATTGTCATAATTTACAGACTATTTCACAGGGGCGCACTCATAATGATCTCAAGGATCTGCAAATTATAGGGTAAATTATGATCATTTCCTGGTGAAGGATTGTTAAAATCATTGCCTGGACACATTCATATTCTCCTTCCATCTCTGGCTAGTCTGTTGATACATGATTGTCTACAAATGGAGTTTCTCTCTGATGGAGGTTTGCCATCAAATCTGGAAAATATGAATATCTCAAATTGCTCCAGACTTGTTACCTCACTGAAAGGGTCATTGAGAACAAACACCTCTCTGTTGAAGAAGTGAATGTGGAGTGTTTTCCTAATGAAGGTTTTTTGCCAACCTCTCTTACTTGTCTAATAATCCGTGATTGCTCACATCTTAAAACACTGGACTACAATGGTCATCAAACCTTGTATTAATTGTATTAGTTGGCCATCAAACCTTTTCTTAAATGGCTTTAAGAAAGCAGTTCTTGCCTAATCTTTTGGTTCATCTTACCTTATATGCGATAAAAACAATAAACTAAAACTCTGGAATTAATGAATTAAATAAAATTATTGAAAAGATGAACGAATCTCAATAATAGACTATACGGTTAGCTTCCATGATGTAGAATAAAGAAAAGAGAAAAATGTTAGTGCTCTAAATTCTATCCTCTTGAAACTAATGTAACTTTGACTCTAACAGCAATAAACTAAACATTAATTTTGTTATAGCTCAGCACTTTATTTGTTTGTTACATATCATATTATTAACTTTTGTAAATAAATTTGAGATAGAAAATATAAGAGTAGACAGAATAATGAACTGATTTAACCCTGCCACTATCTACATAGAAAAATATTAGAAATGATCAGGCCAAGTAAATAAATAAGGACGGACAACTAATCCAACACTATAATATTATCAAACCCACATGGTGCTGTCGGGAATCGTCACCTGCTACTGCTTCCTCGCCATGAGTCCTTTATTGAAGTAAAGCCATCTCATTCCCCTAACTAAGCTTCACTTCCAATTTTCACAACCCTTTCTTCTCTTCATTTGTCCACTTCCTTTCCAACCATGCCAGTCCTAGAAACACTTGGCGGTGCTCTTTTTGGTGCTGTTCTTCAGGTCCTATTTGACAAGCTCGATTCTCTTCAAGTTCCAGACTACTTTCGTGAGAGAAAGCTCGATGAGAGGCTGCTGAAAAAGTTGAAGAGAAAGCTTATGGACATCAATGCTGTGATTGATGATGCAGAACAAAAGCAGTTCAATAATTCCTTAGTCAAAGAATGGCTTGATGAGGTTAGAGACGCGCTGTATGATGCGGAGGATCTGTTGGAGCAAATAGACTATGAATTCTCCAAAAGTGAGTTGAAAGCTGAATTCCATAGCAGTGCTAGCAAGGTAAGCAGTTTTGAATCCAAAATTATGGAAGTCCTAGATGATCTAGAATCTCTCTTAAACCAAAAGGTTGTTCAAGATTTCAGAATTTCTAGTGGTGTTGGATCTGGGTTGGGTAATAAATTGTCAGAGAAAAGAAATGAATCCTCATCGTTGGTGGCTGAAGAGGTTATTTATGGCAGAGATGAGGACAAAGAATTTATCCTTAAATGGCTGACATCTGACAATGAAAACTGTAGTCAACTGTCAATACTTTCTATTGTGGGTATGGGTGGAATGGGTAAGACCACACTTGCTCAACATGTATACAATGACCCAAAGGTGAAGGAAGCTCAATTTGATGAAAAGGCTTGGGTTTGTGTTTCTGATGAATCCGATGTTTTCAAGTTGACCAGAGCAATTCTTGAGGCAATCCGTAAGGAAACCGATAATAACAGAAGCCTAGATATGGTTCAGGGACAATTGAAAGAAAATTTGACTGGAAGGAAGTTTCTACTCGTTTTGGATGATGTCTGGAATCAACACCGAGACCAATGGAAATCATTGCAAACTCCTCTTAAATATGGCGCCAAGGGAAGTAAAATTCTTATCACAACACGCAGTAGCGAAGTTGCTTCTACCATGGAGTCAAACAATATTCACCAACTAAAGCAATTACAAAAAGATCACAGCTGGCTAGTTTTTGCTAAACATGCATTCAAAGATGATAGCTCTAAGTTGAATTCTGAATTGAAGGAGATTGGCATGAAAATAGTTGAAAAGTGCCAAGGACTGCCTCTGGCCCTTGAAACGGTAGGAGGTATTTTACAGTCAAAGTCATCTGTCTTAGAGTGGGAAAGTGTACTGAGAAGCAACATATGGGACTTACCAATAAAAGATAGCAAAATCATCCCCGCTTTGTTGTTGAGCTATTACCATCTTCCTTCTCATCTCAAGAGATGTTTCGCTTACTGTGCGTTATTCCCCAAAGACTATGAGTTTGACAAAGAGAACTTAATTTTCTTATGGATGGCTCAAAATTTTCTACAATGCTCTCAGCAGGGTAAGTCTCCAGAAGAAGTAGGTGAACAATACTTCAATGATCTACTATCAAGGTCATTCTTTCAGCAGTCAATTTGGTACAAAGAAACACATTTTCTGATGCACGATCTTCTGAATGATTTAGCAAAGTATGTTTCTGGAGAAATGTGTTTCAGGTTGGGAGTTGATAGAGCACAAAGAGTACCAAAGACAGTCCGTCACTTTTCAACTGGAAAGAATCCTGTTGAATGTGATGAGTACAGGAGTTTATGTGATGCTAAAAGGCTACGGACATTTCTGTCCATATCTACGAATTTTGGGGACTATGGGATGTCAACACAAGAGTTGATCTCCAACTTTAAGTTCTTACGGCTCTTATCTTTCTATTACTGTCATAATATAAAAGAGGTACCTGACACTATAGCGGATCTTATACATCTCCGTTCATTAGACCTTTCAAAGACAGATATAGAGAAACTTCCTGACTCAACTTGTTCACTCTGTAACTTGCAAGTGTTAAAGCTGAACTATTGTTCCAATTTGCGGGAGCTGCCTTCGACTTTGCACGAACTGTCAAATTTGCGCCGCCTTGAACTTAGGGGAACTACTTTACGAAAGGCTCCAACGCTTTTAGGAAAGTTGAAGAATCTTCAAGTATGGATGGGTGAGTTTTGAGGTTGGGAAAAGTATTGAGTCCAGTATTCAGCAACTAGGACAACTTGATCTTCACGGAGAGCTGTCAATTAAAAATCTTGATATCGTGAATCCCTGTGATGCATTGGCAGCGGATTTTACCAATAAAAGACATCTTGTGGACCTATGTTTAGAATGGGATTTGAAGCGAAACAACGAGGATTCAATAAAAGAAAGAAAAGTACTAGAGAATCTGCAACCTTTCAGACATTTGGAGTGGTTGACAATCGATGGCTATGGTGGTACACAATTTCCACGTTGGTTATCTGATAATAGTTTATGTAATGTGGTGTCCTTAACCTTGGAGCGCTGTAAATATTGCCTATGGTTACCTTCCCTTGGACTTTTGACATTTCTCAAGCACTTGACAATTGAAGGCCTTGATGAGATAGTGAGGATAGATGCTGATTTTTACGGGAATACCTCTTCTGCATTTCCGTCCTTGGAAACATTGACATTTAGTGATATGAAGGAATGGGAAGAATGGCAATGCATGACGGGTGCTTTTCCACGTCTTCGAAGTCTTTATGTGATGAATTGTCCCAAACTGAAACGGGACATGCCAGAACAACTTCCTCATTTAAAGAATTTATACATTTTTCGGTGCGAACAACTTGTGGCTTCGATCCCCAGGGCCGTAGAGTGCTTGAGTATTAATTCTTGTCCGGACATGAATATTCCCATAAACTATTGCTACCGTTTCCTTGTAGAATTGAGTATCAGTCAATGCTGCGACTCTCTAACAACCTTCCCCCTAGACTTGTTTCCAAAACTCTCCAGCCTTGAATTCAGAGAGTGTGGTAACCTACAGATGATATCGCAGGGGCAGCGTCATAGTGATTTGAAGAGTCTGAGCATTGAAAAATGCTCTGAATTTGAATCATTTCCCTGAAGGATTATTTGCACCGCAGCTAGAGACACTTTCTATTATAGGAATGGAGAAATTGAAATCATTGCCTAAACAGATGTCTGCCCTCCTTCCATCTCTCAATCATCTGTTCATAGGTGATTGTCCAGTACTGGAGTTGTCTGACGGATGTTTGCCACCAAATCTAAAATCCATGTATCTCTTGAATTGCTCCAAACTTGTTGGCTCACTGAAAGGGGCTTTGGGAGCCAATCCCTCTTTAGAAAACTTGAGTATTTCAGATGTAGATGTTGAGTCTTTTCCCGATGAAGGTTTGCTCCCTCTCTCTCTTACGGAGCTAGAGATCAATGATTGTCGAAATCTTAAGAAACTGGACTACAGGGGTCTCTCTCGTCTCTCCTCTCTTAAGGAATTGACTCTTCATAATTGTCAAATACTCCGATGCTTGCCGGAGGAGGGTCTTCCTGAATCCATTTCTGAACTCAGAATTGAAGACTGTCCGTTGCTCAAACAACGCTGCAATAAAGAAGGTGAAGACTGGGAAAAGATTGCTCACATTGAAGATATATGGGTTGATGGTGAGCTAGTAAACATATAAAGAGGAAACAGAAGTTGAAAATTAGCAATGCACCAATTCTCATATGCCTACATTGTCCTCAGGTGCCAATTCTCCACACAGTCTTCCAAATGTAGTGCAAATATTTTAATATCCAGTTTATCATTTTCATCACGCCTCAACTCATAGTCTTTCTAATGTTCTGTTCTGTTTTACGTGCAGCAAGAATTTCTATTATGGATCTTCGGTGTTGAAGTTGAGTAACTATTCTTGCGATGGTATCGAGAATTAAGAAAGGTTGGACAAGGATATGATAACTATGGATAAGAAAGAAGAAATAATATGATAACATGGAAGAAGATGTTTATTCTTTCGTGTAATTTTTGTTTACAATAACTTATTTAATATAAAATTCTAGGGAACTAAATATAAAAATTATTCTAAATAAATACATTTGATATTCTACTGATATTCTATGATACTTCCTTGATTATCTATGATATTATCTGATACTTCCTTGATTATCTTTGATATTCTACGATTTGTTTCCCTGATAAATAATATTCTAACACTCCCCCTCACTCAAGGTGAGCAGTGGGATCACCAATGCTTAGCTTGCTGAGGACAAGGGTAAATGCTTTGCCTGTAACAGCTTTGGTGAGAATGTCTGCTAACTAATCTTCTGACCTTACAAATGGAAGCTCAATACTACTATCCTCAATCTTTTCCTTGATGAAGTGTCTGTCCACTTCAACGTGCTTGATCTGTCATATTGTACAGGATTCTCAGAGATACTGATTGCTGCCTTGTTATCATACTTTAACTGACTTGGTAGTTGTGGTGGAAAACCAATCTCGGTTATCAACTTTTTGATCCATAAGATTTCAGTTATACCTTTAGCAATTCTCTGGAATTCAGCCTCGGCACTTGAAAGAGCAACCACTTTCTGCTTCTTACTCCTCCATGTCACCAAGTTACCTCCCACAAGAGTAAAATAGCCCGATGTAGATCTTTTGTCATTTGGATTACCAGCACAATCAACATCAGTATAAGCTTCAATATTTAAGTGTCCATGCTTTTGGAACATGATCCCACTTCCTGGTGTCCTCTTCAAGTATCGAACAATACTCATGGCAGCTTTCATATGATCCTCGTGAGGTTGATGCATAAATTGGCTTATTACCCTTACTGCATATGCTATATCTGGTCGAGTGTGTGACAGATAAATCAATTTTCCAACTAATCGTTGGTACCTCTCTTTATCTGCCAAATTAGCTCCTTCCTCAAACTTTAAACCATGGTTAACTTGCATAGGAGTATCTGCTGGTTTACAATCAACCATTCCTGTTTCTGCAAGCAAATCCATTATGTATTTTCTTTGGGAAATAAAGATCCCTTTGTTAGAGCGAAGAACCTCTATTCCCAAGAAGTACTTTAGTCCACCTAAGTCCTTCATTTCAAATTCTTTGAACAAGTTATTCTTCAGTTGTGCTATTTCTTCTATATCACTTCCGGTTATGATCATGTCATCCACATATATTATTAGACATGTGATCAAATCTCCTTTTCTTTTCAAGAATAAAGTATGGTCAGAGTTGCTTTGTTTGTACCCGTACCTTTTCATGGCCATTGTAAACCTTCCGAACCAGGCACGTGGAGACTGCTTAAGCCTATAGAGTGCCTTTTTTAATTTGCAGACTTCATTTCTTTGGAAGTCTTCAGAGAACCCTGGAGGAGCTTCCATGTACACCTCTTCTTTTAAATCCCCATGCAGAAAAGCATTCTTGACATCAAACTGATGGAGTGGCCAATTTTTGTTTGCTGCTATTGAAAATAGTACTCTGATGGTGTCAATTTTTGCAACTGGTGAGAAAGTCTCTGAGTAGTCAATGCCATAAGTCTGTGTATAGCCTTTTGCCACCAATCTTGCCTTATATCGCTCAATGATACCATCTGCTTTATGTTTAATTGTGAAAACCCATCGACACCCTACTGGTTTCTTCCCTGGTGGTAAGATGCACTTCTCCCAAGTTTCATTCTTTTCTAGAGCTTCTATCTCTATTTTCTTAGCTTCTCCCCATTTGTCCTTCTTACTGGCTTCGTGAACTGTTTTAGGAATATCTTCAGCTAGAAGAGAGGTAAGAAAAGCTCTTGCAATGTCTGTCACTCCTTCTCTAGTTATCTTCACAGGATACCTGGAATTCTGGGGAACATGTTCTGGAGAATATCGGTCAAGTGGTACCCCTCTGTTTCTTCTTAGCGCAAGTGTGAAAGGCTCTGGCTCTGGTTCTGGTGCTAACCTGTCATTATTAGTGACTTCATTCATAACAGGTAACAGCTTAGTAGAGTGAAGATCACTTACCTCTTGTTGGACATTCTCAGAAGGATCCTCATTGGTTGTGTTGGTCCCTCCTACGTTGACAGAGACATGCTCGTTGGCTCCATCTACTTGCTCTTTTGGAACAGTTTCTTGGCAACTAAGGCTGCTTAACCAACTTGGTGGTTCACTACTTTTCTCCCCCTGAACATCAAGTTGGCTACTGAAGAAATATTTTGATTCTAAAACATCACAATCCATAGTGACATTTATACGGTGAGTGATTGGGTTGTAACATCGATATCCCTTTTGATGTGTAGCATATCCAACAAAGACACATTTCTCAGCACATGGATCAAATTTAGTTCTATTTGCCTTGGGAATATGAACAAACACAGAGCACCCAAAAACTCGTGGTGGTAACATTTGGACAGGAGGGAGATCAATCTGAGTAGCTAAGTTTTGTAGGAGTGTTTTGTGGTTAAGGGTCTTGGAGGGTAACCTGTTCAGAAGATAGGCCGAGGTAGCGACAGCTTCTGGCCAAAAACGTGTCAGAACCTGTGCATCAAAAATCATGGCTCGAGTCATCTCTAGTAACTTATGATTTTTTCGTTCTGCTACAGCATTCTGTTAAGGTGTGTTTGGACAAGAAGTTTGATGGATTAAGCCATTTTCTCTGAAAAATTCCTGCATTGATTTGTCAACAAATTCTCCACCATTATCTGATCTAAGTACTTGGATTTTCTTGCCAAACTGAGTGTGAATCATTTGATAGAATGCATAGAACTTATCAGGTACTTCAGATTTGTGCTTTAGAAAATATACCCATGTCATACGAGAGAAATCATCCACAAATAATACAAAATACTGAAACTGATTATTGTGGGAATTAGGAGCTGGGCCCCACACATCAGAGTGTACTAATGAAAAAGCATAATTGACTCTATTGTTATTAAGAGAAAAAGTAACTCTATGATTCTTTGCCCGTATACAAGTTTCACATTTGATGGGCTCAGTGTTACTAGTAAATAAACTAGGAAATAAAATCTTAAGGTACCCAAATGAAGGATGTCCCAAACGTCTATGCCATAACCAGAGTTGCCTTGTAACTGTTCCATGAGCAAGCATGGCATGTCCCTTTTGAACAACCTCATCAACGTAGTAAGGACCTTCACGTTCAGTACCACGCCCAATGATTTCCTTCGTAAGAATGTCCTGTAAAATGCAAAAATCAGAAAACATGAAAACCACACAATTAAGCTCCTTTGTAACTTGGCTTACAGAAAGTAATTTTGATGATAGTGCAGGAACATAGAGACAATTCTTTAATTTTAATTTTTCTGGAAAAACAATTGAGCCTCCTCCTTGAACCGCAACTAATTCTCCACTGGCTGTTTCAATATGGGTTTTAACAGGTGTAGAAAGACTGTCAAAATCGTGAGGGTCATGGGTCATGGTGTCAGTTGCTCCACAATCAAAAATCCACTGATCATATTTTCTTGAGTTGGTATCCTTTTCTCTTTTCTCCCCTCCATGAGTGACTGCGGCGGTGGCAGCCTTTCGATTTTTTTGTTTGAAATCTTCCCACCATTCGGGATAACCCACGATTTTGAAGCAAGTCTCCTTTGTGTGTTTCTTTATTCCACAATGAGTACAGTGGAGGTAGCTTTTGTCTTTCTTGTGTCGTTGTAATGATTTCGTCCGACAGTTTCTGAGCGACTCCATCCTTGTCCCTTGTCAAGATTGGCTTGTGTTTGCTGAATCCCTAGGCCATTACGAAACATGTTTGCAAATGATATTGGTTTCTGAGTTTTCAGGATCTAACACCGCTCTGATACCATCTTCGAGGGTTAAGAAAGGTTGGACAAGGATATGATAACTATGAATAAGAAAGAAGAAATAATATGATAACATGGAAGATGTTTATTCTTTCATGTAATTTTTGTTTACAATAGCTCACTTAATATAAAATTCTAGGGAACTAAATATAGAAATTATTCGAAATAAATACATTTGATATTCTACTGATATTCTATGATACTCCCTTGATTATCTCTGATATTCTCTGATACTCCCTTGATTATCTTTGATATTCTACGATTTGTTTCTCTGATAATAATATTCTAACAACTATTCTTATATTTAGGGAACATAGAAAATGGGAAAGGGGGAAAACTCTGAAAGTACTTGCATCAATTCCACCACGGGTTTACTCTATCATTGGGAGTGGTCATGGTTTCATCCATTCACTTGTTGGGTAAACTCTTTCATCACCACTCTCTTTCTTGCTTCGTACTTACATCATATCAATTTCTTTTCCAATACTACACCTTTCTTCTCCCATATTTTTAGTAAAATATGATTTCTTCTCACTCCACAACTTCCTATGATGTGGGTTGGGTCTCTTCTCAACTATTCATGTCTAATGTTCTTTTGGTACCATTCCACGCATCTATTTTTCTGTTAATATCACAACGGATAGTTTCTGTTTTGAGATGTTTCTTGAATTCCAAAACACTTGGTTTGTAGAACTATATATTTTATAATTACTTAAAATTCTTTGCAAATATTTTAGTCATTCGACAAATTTCAAATGCTGGCCTTACCACTCATCCATATTTTGCAAACTTGATTACTGAGAATGTTTCACTCATAATATTTTATTAATGTTTTTTCTTTGAAAAGGGTGACTTAACTTAAGAAGAATAACAAATTAATAAAATAATATTCACATGCAATAATTTCTTTGTATCATTATGCGTCATCTTGTAATTGAATTCCGTCTAAATACATCTTCTTATTTGTTGTTCATGTTTGTTGATGACCAGGACACAACAATAATGTCGGGAGTTATGAAACTCAAATGTTCTTTCTACAGAAAAGATATAGCCTGAAAATCCTTGAAAGTAGGTGTTTTTCTAGTTTTTCTTCATTTTCTTCATGTTCTTACACGATTTCACTGACCTGAATATATAACTAGTTTAAAATGGCCACAAGTTGTAAATCCTCCTTACTTGCAGTCTTAAATTTTAGATGAGTTAAATCCAGTACAAATATAATGTTATATGAAATCCTTCTTTTTTCTTCATTTTATTATTTTCATTCTCAGATACCCACATGATTAACAATATGGCGAGACACTGCTGCTCCAAGACAGAGGTGTAGTGGAATTGTATCTTGTTAACAAAGAGGTATCAGCGGTTAGTATAACATGAGGGACAATAGGAGAGGATTAAGAATCGAGGCACTCACTTTTGGAGCTACGATAATTAAATCATAGTTAATTCACTAAGCAATTATAAGGAATTTGATGGACTAGTCTTTATTCACCGACGCAATTACTTCCTTAACGATTTGAAAGCAATTATTTTCATAACTAACTCAAATTTGAGTGGAGTAGGGACATAGGGTGAACGAAACTAGTTGAGCAAAACCAAGTTAGAATAAATTAAGAGATGAATTAAATTTTGTTGTGATGCCTAAATTTTTCAGATGGAGTGGAGGAGGAAAAGGGTGTTGTGTAGTATTAGGAGAGTGGAATTCAAGTATAACCCAACTTGATGGAGGACGGCTCAGGCAAGATCAAGTCATCAGAGCTATGATCAGACACTTTGAAGTTAGTGAAGAGTCAGATATGATACGCTCTCACAGGTCAAAATACTGACTATTTTAAGCTTTGAGGAATTTTTGTAAAAATTGTAAAAAGTAGTATAAAAATTTTCCTTCTTGTAAATAAACTCTAGGTGCCTTAAGGTTTGTAAAGGCACCTAGGTTAGGGTTTAGAAGTGTCTAGAAAGTAAGCCATGTGGCACCTTCTCATTGGAGGAGAGTGAGGTGCTAGGGTTTGGGGGGAGAGGCTCTTGAGACAGTAGGAGTTCTTTTCCAGTCAAAGTCATCTGTTTCAGAGTGGGAAGGTGTATTGAGAAGCAACATATGGGACTTACCAATAGAAGATAGTAAAATCATCCCCGCTTTGTTGTTGAGCTATTACCATCTTCCTTCTCATCTCAAGAGATGTTTCACTTACTGTGCGTTATTCTCCAAAGCCTATGAATTTCATAAGGAGAACTTAATTCGCTTATGGATGGCTCAAAATTTTCTACGAGGCACTCAGCAGAAGTCTCCAGAAGAAGTAGGTGAACAGTATTTCAATGATCTATTATCAAGATCATGTTTTCAGCAGTCAATTAGGTACAAAAGATTTTTTGTTATGCACGACCTTCTGAATGATTTAGCAAAGTATGTTTCTGGAGAGACGTGTTTCAGGTTGGGAGTTGATAGAGCAGAAAGAGTACCAAAGACAACCCGTCACTTTTCAGCTGGAAAGAATCCTCTTGAATATCAAGAGTATAGGAGTTTATATGAAGCTAAAAGGTTACGGACATTTGTGTTCACATGGCATTGTGGGATGTCAATACAAGTGTTGATCTCCAACTTTAAGTTCTTACGGGTCATGTCTTTGTGTTGTCCGAATCCGTTTTACAACTCAGAATTAGAAAGTGTCAGTTGCTCGCATATACTACTATGGCACCAATTCTCACATGCCTGCATTTTCAGGTGCCAATTCTCCACACTATCTTTGAAGCATTTGAATCGACGATAGGGGGTTCACCTGAAGAAGACTCTCTGACACTCAAGTCAATAAGAGTATAAGAGGTGTGTATGGAAAAGAGTAAGATAGTAGAGTAAGAATGGGAGAGAGATGTCAATTCCTGTAGACCTAGATCATATTTATAGGACCTTGGTATTAAAGACCATATATTTCCCTAATAATGATATGATATTTCATCATAATGATATTGAGGTATCTAGGATCACAAATTACTAGTATGTAAATGATTGAGATCAATCAGGATCAATTAGGATAAGTGTTATTTGATTCTGATTGTCAGTGGGTTAAGCCCTAATAGATTCGGATGAACCTGGGCTTGTTCCGGGATAAGTACAAATCTTATTTAGTGCAAGTATTTTAATCTCTAGTTCGCCACTTCCTTCATGCATTAACTTTTTGTCCCTCAAATGTTCCTGTTTGACGTCCAAGATTGGTATTCACTTTTGAAATTGAATAGCAAAGCTTGTATTTAGGGAACATACAAAATGGTTAGTTCTGGCATTCACTTGATGGTTGGGTAAACTTGTTTCCTCACCCACTCTGTATCTTCCTTCGTCTTAGTTCATACTATTGCATTATATGATTTTTTCCCCAATATTATTCCTTTCTTCCCCATATTTTTCATAAAATGTGATTTTTAATGGTTTTCGCGCTACTGTTTATTTTGGAGTCAATTGGATTCAATCTTTTTGATAAGATATTATCCCATTATAATGGAGTAATCGAGTTTGTAAATATCATAGCTTATTTCAAGGGACGTGTAATTAAGGATATAAATGGAGTTTAATAAGGGACTGTTCTTTATTGCTGACATGCTTCTATTTCATGTTTATAGGTTCACATTATTAAGGTGATATACCTTTTGTCTTGATCAAACCATGTAGGGTCAACATGCTGGCCTATGATTTCAAAAAGTTGCCAAATCTTGATTTGCAGATGATTTGGTGTTCTATTTCTTATTGCCTTTGAAAGCAACAAAGGAAAGGTTTGTATGAAAGTTTCCATTACCTTGGAAAAATTTCAGAGACAGTTACATCATTAATGGAAAGATTCTTGGAACTTTTAGATGTAGATGCATCCTCTAAGGTCATTCTTCCTACTGAAAATGCTGGTTGGTTAGGTTTTGGAAGAGACATCATGTCACTTGCCAGCATTAAAACCACAGTGGACATTGTTGGTCTATCTGCTGCATCTTCTTGAACACACAACAGACCAATGTGCATGCACTTCACAACTTCACTCTCCACACAACATTCCTCCAACACTGGATCCATCA
>Ga0209700_100193_pt1 | contig 99847 bp, 44 predicted proteins | sample SiratroredBW_FD_187528 | JGI IMG/M metagenome (GOLD analysis project Ga0209700, IMG submission 187528) | Root nodule microbial communities of legume samples collected from California, USA - Siratro red BW (SPAdes) (version 2) | ecosystem: Host-associated > Plants > Roots > Nodule | place: USA...
TTTTCAAAAATTCGCGCCACCTTTTTATAGACAACTGTCTTTTAAATTTCAGTCGATTGTCAAACAGTCGACTGTTTTTCTCAATCGGTTAAAACAGTTGCTTAAAATACAAAAATCTGATTTTTGTAATTATTTCAAAAACATTTGTTTAAATCAGGTTTTTAAATTGTTGGAGCTTATTAATGATTAACAAATGCACATCATGCTACGTTGAATCATACTCCCCTCAATCATATTCCTAAGTTCTAGACCAAGCTTCAAATCTTCATGAATCTTCATGCATTCCACATATGATCATAGGTCTTGAACTTCTTTACTCATGGTTGGCTTCATCAAATCACTGCAGCAGTCCACTGGTGCTAACAACTTGTCTAAAAACAAATTACAAAATCAATTTTCCTGAACAAAAAGAAGAAAAAAATTCAGATAAATTAACATCCAGTAGGATATCAAATCTAGAAAATAGAGTAAATACTCTAGAAAACACGATTAATTTTTTGTATGAAAATTATGAAAACTCATTAGATAAAACTCCTACATCTAATATGTATAATGAGACAAACAACTCTTTAATGGCTACACAGCAAGACTGTATACCATTAATCTGTAACAAAAACAAAATCCGAAATCTAAGAATTTTGGTAAAACTAACTTTTCCCAAAATAAATAATTGTGGAAAAACAGAAAAAATAGTACAAGCCCTAGTTGACACAGGTTGTACACAAACAATTATTTGTGAATCCATAACCCCAGAACAAAATATTGTCCAAAGTGATAAAACTATTAGGACAAGAATAATGTCTGGAGAAATTTTGGAAAATAATTTACAAGTAAAAAATATAACAATCCAATTATCAACAAATTGTGATTTGTTTGGAAAGAAAATATTCATTCCAAAAATTGATGTCATGAATTTAGTTCTTGCACAAGAAAAGCTAGTATTAGGACTAGATTTCATATTAAATGAAAATAGATCCTTAACTATAACCAAAGATTATCTGTTAATTTCAGATAATACTCAACTCTCCCCTATAATCGAAGAATTTATATCAGAGTTGCGAGAAAAGCGTGGTGAGACCACCATGACAAAAGAAAATTTTGACTGTAACAATTTTAATTGTAACAGTAAAAAAGAATGTCAGTGCAAAATAAAAGGATTAATAAATCAAAATATCCTAGAAACCATAGATGAAGAAAATAATCTTACAGATTACGAAATCTCATTACAAAAAGAAACTGATTATAATATAGTCAGAATCAACAAAACAATAACCTTCGATAATATCCAACAAATTATTGATAGGTTAAATAAATCAAGTATCATAGGAGAAGATCCTACAAAATATTGGGAAAAAGATCCAGTAATATGTAAACTGAATATAATAAATCCCGATCTAATTATTAAAACAAAAGATATTCCTTATAGTAATTTCGAACAAGAGGAATGTAAAAACCATATAAAGGCTTTATTACAACTCAAGGTAATAGAACCTAGCACTAGCCCACATAGAAGCCCTGCTTTTATTGTAAACAAACACAGTGAACAAAAAAGAGGAAAGACCAGAATGGTCTATAACTATAAAAGACTTAACGATAATACCCAATTAGACGGATATACAATTCCATCTAAAGATGTATTAATAAATAGAATCCAGAAAGCAAAATGGTTTTCTAAATTCGACTTAAAATCAGGATTCCATCAAGTAAAAATGGATCCAGAATCTATAAAATGGACAGCATTTTCCTGTTCAGAAGGGTTATTTGAATGGAAAGTTATGCCATTCGGATTAAAAAATGCTCTCCAAATTTTCCAAAGAAAAATGGATAATATTTTTGGAGAATATAAAAATTTTACATGCACATATATCGATGACATTTTAGTATTTTCGAAAACAAAAGAAGAGCACTATCTTCATTTAAAACAAATCCTGCATGTATTTGAAATATACTGATTGATTATCACAAAATCAAAGATAGAAGTCTGTAAAAATCATATATCATTCCTAGGTGCTAAAATAGGAAATGGAAAAATAAAACTCCAACCTCACATAGCACAAAAAATAATTGATTTTCCAGACAAAATGGAAGATATAAAGACTTTAAGATCCTTTTTGGGATTATTAAATTATGCAAGAGGATATATAAAAGATTTAGGAAAATATACATCTCCTCTGTATAACAAAACTTCTTTAACGGGACAAAGAAAATTTAACTCTGAAGACATTAAATTAGTTAAAGAAATCAAAGAAAAGGTGAAAAACCTTCCAGAATTATCCCTACCACTAGATTCGGACTATTTAGTCATAGAATGTGATGGGTGTGAATTAGGATGGGGAGCTATCCTAAAGAAAAAGAAAAACAAATACGCAAATATAGTAGAAGAAGAAGTTTGCAGGTATGCCTCAGGAAAATACCACATAAATCCACAGGTTTACTCCACATCGATAGACTATGAAGTAAACGCTGTAATAAACTCCATAAAAAGTTTTGAATTATTTATTATAAATAAGACCGAAATAACTATAAGAACAGACTGTGAAGCTATAGTTGCTTATGCAAACTCCCAACTACACAGCGATTAAAAACCACACAAAAGATGGATACTATTCAAAGAATTGGTATATCACAATGGTATAAAAGCAACTTTTGAACACATCAAAGGTAAAAAAAATATTGCTGCTGATATATTATCTCGTTTTGCAGGTAATCATGAGACTTTCAAAGGTCAACTACCCTAGTATAAAAGAATTTTCATAAAAATCAAGTCTTTATTCATGATTTCTATTTTTTTCATATAAAAAAGCATTAAAAGTAAACAAATTGAGAAAACAATATTATACCAAACTTAATTATGATATACATTGGATTATCCTGATATTATCTTAGAAAATAGACTTTAACCTTAATTTAATCTCATAAAATTGATTTATAAAATTAAATTGTTAATATTTTCTGTAAAAAACTTATATTAATATTTTCTGTTAAAAACATAGTTTCTGTAAAAAAAAAATAACATAAGTCTAGAAAACAAAACTTATATATATAACCAAGTAAAATTAGAAGTCATGCATTCCTTTAAAAAAAAATAAAAGTTACCCATACAAGAACAATTTATTATATACTGAAAAAAAATGTTCAACCCCAACATTGTGTAATTTTCTTTTTGAAGTTGTGTTTTCAAACACAATTTACTACTTATATGAGTAACTTTTTAAAAAATTTATTCATTTTTATAAAAACAAAGGAAAACTACACCAATTTAATAAATTCTACAATGTTAGGATCTTTATGACCAGTTTGTATCAACAAGTTCCTTCAATGATGAAACCATCACCAGTTTGACTGAAGATAAACATTAAACAAAACTTTGATATGCATGTACATTTGTTGCCATTGACATTTACTTTGTTTTACTCTATGTAAATACTTTGCTTTGTTTTATCTTATGTTGAACTTATTTGATACTTAGACATATAATGTGATCCTATTTTCAAAATACATATTATATTTTTTCAAATAATTTACATAAAATAAAAGCAGTGTATGATTTTTTTGGGAATGAAAATTCCAATATATAATGGAGCGTGATTTTCTTCTCAAAAGAAACGTATTTTTGTCAAAATATGAAAACTTAAAAAAGGAGATCCATGTTAAAAAAAAAAGTGTGCAAATAGCAAACTCTCCTTCATTAACAATAAGCAGATTAGTGAGCCCATGAAGGGTCCGTTGAAAAACTTCAAACGGACAAATTCTTCCTGCACCCTAATATCTTCTTCCTGCACACTAATATAAAATTTTAATTCCACAACTGACCCTATCCGGTTCATACGGGCAAAAAAATAAGAATCGGATGGCACCCCTATCCGGTTGTCATTTTCAAATAAAATGACAACCGGATGACACCCTCATCCGGTTGTCATTTCAAAATAAAATGACAACCGGATGACACCCCCATCCGGTTGTCATTTAAAAAAAATTCATTTTATTTGGAAATAACAACCGGATGGCATACTCATCCGGTTGTCATTTTGATTTTGAAATGATAACCGGATGGGGCTGTCATCCGGTTCTCATTTCCAAATCAAAATGAGAACCGGATGGAACCCATCCGGTTCTCATACATCAAATCGGAAAATTCTTCTGTTCGTCGTCGACAACGCCTAAACCCCAAATCAACTACTCTAATCAGCAATATCACTTACTAATTGCTAATAAACACCAAAAATTACTTACTTATTGCTTGTTTGAAGGATTAATCAATTGGAAACAAATGAAGTTAAAATGAAACCCGGATGGGATATCATCCGGTTCTTATTTTATTTTGAAATGACAACCGGATGACATACTCATCCGGTTGTTAAATTTTTTAAAAGTGACATCCGGATGGAATGCCATCCGATTTTCTTTTTTTTGACATTATGAACCGGATGGGTGTGGTTTTTATATTGGGGTATTTATGGAATTAAAAAATCTGTATTAGGGTGCAGGAAGCGTGTATTAGGGTGCAGGAAGAATTTGTCCTTCAAACGATCCATACCAAAGGCACCAACTTCCAGACGAGTTCTTCCTACACCCTAATAGCTTATTTCTGCACCTAATAAAAAAATTATACCGCAAATGCCCTTGTATGACAACCGGATGGCACTTCCATCCGGTTGTTAATTTTTTTTCAAATGACAACCGGATGGAGGTGCCATCCGGTTCTCATTTCCAAATCAAAATGATAACCGGATGAAACTCATCCGGTTCTCATAGTCTAAATCGAAAACGGATTAATTTTTCAATTTGGACTATGAGAACCGGATGAGTTTGATCCGGTTATCATTTTGATTTGGAAATGAGAACCGGATGGCACCCCCATCCGATTGTCATTTGAAAAAAAATTAACAACCGGATGGAGGTGTCATCCGGTTGTCATATAAGGGTAATTGCGATATGAAATTTTTTTATTAAGGTGCAGGAAGAACCTATTAGGGTACAGGAAGAACTCGTCCAACTTCCACCATATGGTCCAATTTAGATGATGAATAAAACCTTTAATTTAAGAATTTTTAATATTTTTTACTCTAATATTAAAAACTTGATTTAAATTCATAATTTGCTTTTAATTATTTAATGATATATTATATTTTTTTAATTTTTGTCTCACCTCTCTCACTTGTCAGTTTTTTTTTTTAAGAAAAAAGATATGTTCTAAATAATTTTTGTAAGATCATTTCTAATAGAAACAAATCATATGATTTGTTTCATGCATTTGAATATTTAATTCATGACCCTACTTACTATATTAGTGCTAAGAAAATTATGTTTAATTTTGCTATAATGAAAGAAATTTTTAGGAACTCTGTATAACTTAAAATTTTATATTTTTCTATTAAGTATTCAACATAATAATTGGACATTCCCGTTGTCGAATTTATTGCACAATCAATTTTTGGGACCTAATTTATTTCAGCAGTACATGACATTGGTCCATTGTACTACAAATCCTACATAGTACAACAACTTAATTTAACAAAATATTAATGCCACTCTTATTTTAGTCTCTCACTTCTCTAAAATTAACCAAAATCAATTTAAAACTTCTCCAACAATTCTACCATATTCATTCAAATCCATAGCTCTAACTATTCACTCTTTCATTAAAATGACATAAATACAATGAAAATGGATTCTGGTGCTTTTTATTTATAAAAAAAAATTGATATAGTGCATTCTAAAAAGGTTTGTATGCTTGAAAAAAAAAAACTAAACAAGACCAATAATAATGGAAGGTTTGTTTCTTTTTAACTTCCATATTTATATAATCTATATAATCTGACTATGTTTATTTTTTAATTTCTTATCATATTTAAATTATTAGAAGTATTTTTCTATGAAAAATTATCTTAATAATAATAATAATTTGATTTTTGGCATGCAAATAGACAGAAATGTAATAAGTCAGCTCTTTTGTCAGTGGTAAAAATGAAAATATATTATATTTATGACTTTTTTGTCTCGTTCTATATTTTTAATATATTTTTTTAACATCTATTTTATAAATTAAGTACATGTTTTACAAGTTTACTATTCTCTTCAATATACAACATTATCGTCTATGTAGAACATGTATTCAGAGAAGTTAAAAACAAAGTCGTATAAATACGATCTGAATATGCTTTTCTTTTTTTTATAAATGTTTAAATCATTAAAAGTATTCTTATATCAAGAATTATCTTAATAATAATTGGACTTTTGAGACATAAATAGAACACAATGTAATAAGTATTGGTGATAAAAATAACATGTATCACATTTATAACTTTTTGTCTCACTCTAATACTTTTAATAGATAAAATATATAAAATATATAACATAACCCATATGTACTATGATATTTATCGCAAAGGGACAAAAGAGTGAGGATCGCGGAGGGTGGCCCACATCCGAATTTGTCTCTTCAAAATTATACAGGTTATTTTTTATATATAAATATATAATATTATAAATTTATTAAATCTTATTAAATTTAGTTATTCACTTTGAGAAGCATTAAATATTTTTCCAATGCTTTATATGACTTCTTCTATATTTAGTGTATTCTCACATTTTATTGTGTTGCTATTAATTAATATTTTCATAACCTTATTTACTTCCAATTTATTGAAATATTAATTTAAAACTATCTAATACAAATACGGATAATATTGACACGTGATCTGCTTAGTTTATTCACGCAATTGATTTCTGAACTTTACAAATCACATCTCTATATTTTTTATATAAAAAATTATTTTTGACCAAATAAAGAATACCCTATTATAGTCCTACATTGTTATTTATGCTCAAATATGTTTTTAATTAATATTTGTACATGTTATCTAAATCTAGGAAACACCCATATGTGTAATTTATTGAAAAAAATTATAGTGCATAATAATCAAGTTCTTTAGAAACACAGGCCGTGTATATTTTTTTTTTTTTTCTGAAGCCTCCCTTTATTGTTTTCTTTGTTTTACTTTTACATAGTATAGTAATAGCTACTTAAGTGATAATTACTATAATTAAAAACATTATTATATAAAAGGCATTTCAAGGTAATCCATATGACATATTAAATGAAAGGTAGCACATATCAATAAATGGCAGAAGGGTCGTGGTATAAATAATTTAATATCAATAAATACGTTAATCATTTAAACAAAAACAAATATAAAGAAGAAAGTAAAAAATATGTGCATATCTATTTTATTCTAGTATCCATAGTATTATTCATATTCCTACATAATTCAAAAGTATATTATTTCACCGTCGACGCCATTCTAGACAAAACCTAGATAAATTTATTTGTCATTCATTTATAATAAGAAATGAGATGAATTATCCATTTTATTAACACTTATTTGGCATGTAAATATTCAAAAACATTATTAGAGAAAGTATACTTGCTTAAATTATATATATTAATCATTTTAAACATAACACCGTACCAAAACTTTTTGTCCTTCACAACATTCTATAAGAAAAAATAAAAAATAAAATAAAAGAGACTTTTATGATGGCATTATAAATGCATAGTCATTATCCATGGTCCTTTCACCATTAATTGCCTCTTTGTAAAGACAAACCCAAAAGTGTTTGTCTTCAAAAGTTTAAATGCACTTATATATCACACGCAACACCGTACCACGTTAAACCATGCAATGCAACACCACTTCACCTTAAAATAATAATTTTTTTTATGCAAAATATTTTTTCATATTTTTCTCTATTTTTTCAATTTCTCTCATCTTTTGTTTAATGTGAAATGATATACAATTATAGGATAACAAAACTTTTCAAAGTTAAATGCGACTATGGGTGATTGATTGGTCTTCATGCCCTTATAAACCATGAAAAGATTATGTGAAATTGCATTTATATGCTATTTTATAAAAAAGGAAAATAAAAAATTCATAATATAATATATGTTGATATAATATAAAAAAAATAATATTAATACTGTTCAAATTTTACAGGATTAAATATTTCTAATTTCTATAAAATGAAAATTTTCATTTTAATTACTACAAATGTTTTCGATACTCCCAAATTAACCACCAAAACTACGTCTAAATTTTAGAAACTTTTAAGTATCACTAAGATCAAACCTTATAACAAATATTCTTCGGAAATACTTCTTATCGAACATTTAAGTATTCTTTTATATTTTTTCAAATAATTTATCCAAACGTTCTCTTCAGACATTGTACACACTCTCAATATTATGTATTACAAAGTGAAATATCTTAGACATAGGAATTAAAATTATCTGTCCCCAGTTTCTGTCCCTTTCCCTTACTTTTCAATATTTTTTTGTCACATCAATTAATATAATACATGATCATTAAATGAAATTATCAGTGTTAATTGACATGACAAAAAAAATTATTATAAGAAAGGATCAATCCAAAAAGTTCCAAAATAATTAAATCAGACAAAAAATGTTTTGACCTAAATGGAACCGATTATTTTTTGCTCGAAACATAGTTTAAGCTCCAACCCGTTTTAGTAAATAAGAACAAATTTTAAAAAAATATATAATTATTACCATAAAAATATTAAAAGTTATTTTATTAATACAGTACATGTAAAATAATAGTTTCAAATTTTGGAGGAATAGGAATTGCAGAAAAATATTTACAGCAAGGAAAACCTAAATTTATGTATGTTATAAAAAAAACAAATAATACAAGTCATGCTATATTAATTTTATTAACAGATATATGCATGCATCAGCCAAAAGTGTTTCCAGCAGAAGATGGTTCACTAGCAGACAAAAACCTAAAAAAACTTGAACCGAAAATTAACCTAAAAGAAATGAGAAACTGAAAAAAACTGATACGTGGCAGTTGAATAGCAAAAGCAGTCAAATCATTGATCTTTGTTACTGCTCCGTAGCTGTAGGGGACCCACCACATTGACCCCTCTTTCTTCTCTTCGTTTCTCTTCTCTACTCTTCTACCATCTCTTCCAAAGCATTCACCTTCCTCTCTCATTCTCACCAAACATTTTCCATTTTCATTTTCTCAGTTTCGTGTTAGAAAAAGATTGACAGAGAAAACGTAGAATGAAAGATGGTGGGTCTGAGTGTAGTGTTGGAAGCACAGAAAGGTAGTGCTAGCAAGAAAACTCCACAAGTCATTAGCAAAACAACGATCCTTGGCAGCATGAACAAGCACTCTCCTTCTGCAGTGAATGTTTCTCAGAACTCTCCTTTTCAGGAATCAACGTTTCTACACCAATGTTTTCTCTGCGGAAAGAGACTCTTACCTGGGAAAGACATCTACATGTACAAGTGAGTACTCCTTCAACGTTCTATTAAACCTACCTTAACCTTCTCTTTCTTTTCTGACACTTTTTTCACTTTCTCTTCAAACCCAGATCTTGTTTTAGTCTATTTAAAATACTGCATGCTGCTTCTTCGTTTCTCTGTGCTTTCTGTTCTGACAAAAGCCAAGATCTTTAGTGCTTTTTCATTGACACATTAAATGAGTTTATTCTTCTCTGGTTCTATAAACATGAATGTGTGAAGAGGGGACAGGGCCTTCTGCAGCGTGGAGTGCAGGTGCAAGCAGATTTTCATGGATGAGGAAGAGAGTTTTGAGAAAGAGAAGTTTTTTTTGACTGCCATGAGTCCCACGTCGTCTGGTTCTTCCTCAGAAGCTCGTGGTCATGAGAAAGGAGCAAGAAATTGAGTGGGTGGTTTTTGCTTATAGATGAATGAGTGAATGAATGAAGTGATGACCTAGCCATGGTGGAATAGAGAGAAAATAGTGGTTGACCAAAAATGGGGGAATTTTTTTTTTGTGTTTTTGTTTTTTAGCTAGGTTCCAGTTTTACCCATGCTTGTGTTGTAGTAATAACTTCCAAGTTTTTGTCCTTTTGCTTCCTAGTATGAAGCCAAAATGTCCTTTCAACTTTTATTTTATGTGGCTCCATTCTCCAACCTGTTTGGTTTCAACCGTACGTGTGATCCAAAATATTAATGTTTTATAGACACGCATGTGTTAAATGTTAGTACCCATCATTATCCACAGAAACAAGTAGAAAATGGAAGTGAAAGAGAACAAGATAAGATTTATTATTTTCTCTTCATTTCTTCTTCTTTTTCCTTTCTTAATCATATTTTTTTTGTTACATAGTATTTATGATTTATCAAAACGATAAGTGTTATAATTATTACTATACTATATTATGCTCATATTTACCTTATTCTTCTTCTTCTTTATTTTGTTTGCCATATTTATCTTTTTTTTATCTATATGTACACTATATAGTACACTTTTAAGATAAAATGTCAGTATTTTTTTTTTCTTATATAATATAGAATAAGATGTGATGCGACAGATAAAGAAAATATCAGTGAAGTTATGTTTGTAATAGTAGTGTGTGTGTATTTGTGGTTTTCACCTAATAGTACATAAATATCTCAGTAGTGTTGATCCTCATTTAATAACTTTTATTCTCTTCATCTTTTTTTTTTTTTTTTTTTTTTTTTTTTTTTTTCTTCCTGTCATATCATATAGCCCCTGTTACATTATCACTTCTTCCTTTTTCTGTTTCTTTTTCTCTCATGGACCAAAATTTAATGTCCACACAACATTATTCTATCATTATTGCCCACAAACCGGAGACAGAGGCCTCACCTTTTCTTTTTGGTCACGATTTAGGAGGGTCTGAGACATTATTTGTTTTGTTGGAATGTGACTTATGTCAACCATGTTCCCACTAGTATAGGGTATGACTCAGGACCATGGTTTCTATTTGTCACGATGATGGTAGTTTTTGCAAATGGTGAGTGTGAGTCCCATAGGAGCATTGAATTGATGGGTTTGTTTTTAACCAAAATGACAATGCACAACACTTGTTACTATTGGTCGAGTTTTCTTTCCTGTGACTCGTATTTAGAGGATTGTCATACAAGATTCTATAGCACGTTTGATGTTTTTAACTCTCAATAGGGGCATTTTTTTAACTTGAATTCTGGCTATACTTTTTTTGCTCAATAGCGTTTCATTTATATATCATATTTTGTAGTGTGTATGCATCATCTAGTGCCTAACCCTGAATGGCAAGTTTGCATATAATGCCATGTTTGCACGTCAATTAAGTACTAATCCCATTTTGATGCATTAAGTTTGATGTTTTGGAACAACCTTGGACTTGAATGGGGAATATATACGATGAAATTGTAAGATTTTTTTTGTTGTTGAGAACTTGCTTAGCATTTGTATAACTTAGATACTATAATTTGTTTCAATGATCTATATTTTCAGAATAAGGAGAGTGTAATATACCATGTTGGATATGACTTTTCAACGTATGATAATTAATCTTTCATTACAGGTTCCAATACCCTTTGTAGTGTATTTTTTTTTAAATAAAATTCTGGTTATAAAAAATTAAAGGTACAGAACTTCCATCACAGTCCAAACCTAATAGTCATTTTCATGTAATTAGAAAGGGAAAGAGGACAAGTAGTTGATTGGCTTCTGTTTTTAACTATATGAAGTCTTTGAAAAGAGAATGCAATGCTTAGAAGCATGCAATAATTATGTAACTCACGAAATTATCAATATTTTTTGTGGTAGATAAGATGAAGAAAATTTTGGATTTTGGTTCTACAGTAGCTATAGTACTGCTTGGAAATTTTGTACCAAACAAGCAACTTCTTCTCACATTGATGAATCCGAATAATGATAATTTTATGTGTGCCAGCTGGAGGACAGACACATATAAGACTATAACAGGATAATAAATCAGTGGAATTTATATGTTTGGCAATAAATATATCTACCAACAAAAACTCAAACTCATTCAAATATGCATGCACTTCATTCAGATTTTATCAGAAGAAGCCTTTCAAGGGTTGTTTTTCATCTTAAGTTGAAGCTTCTTCAGCAGTGCACACAAAATTTACAGCAGTGGTGATTGTTGCTTGCCTAGGTTGGAATGTAATTCTAAACTGGTTGCAGAAGCATTTCATAATGCTAGTATTGTTGCTTGGAGGGTTGTGATGAGTAAGATGGAAACATTGTTTGCAGATTTTGTTCTTCTGTACTTCTCGAATTTTCACAGGGAAACACTTAAACTGATAAATAATTGTTGAATAAGAAATCAAACTCTTATTTATAAAATTTTATTCAAATATGTTTATTAAATATTACACACTAGCTAGTGATATGACCTGTGAAGACCAGACCTCACCCAACAGTTTTGTTTTGCCAAATTAAGTTAATTTAAAATCAAAATTTTAAAGTGATATTCATAAATGCTTGCATGGTATAATAATTAAAATATAATTTTGTGTTTGTAAAGGTGTGATAAATATATTGATATTTTATGTATGACAGAGGCTGCAAAAGGTGTTGACCATATAACGGATGTAACACCTATAAGATACAGGAGGAAGTTATCCCTGCACGTTTCAGAATTCTTATCTTCAGTACACTCTTTGGCTGCTATTTCAGAATTTCACTTATCCAAACCCTTCTTCACACCTCAAAAAGGTTAACCCATCCAAAACCAATTATTTGAATAATCATATATAAATATTTTATTTATAAAAAATATTCTGTATTGAATAACAAAAAAGCTACACTAGTTTTCTTTTTCTGCTGGGTAAAGTAACATGGTTGCAGTAGTTCATAGATTCATTTTTTATATATTGTCAGCCCACTTTTATATTAATATATATTATCTGATTATTATGTATTTTATATTACTAAAAGATTATTATTCTAATAATTATTTAAATTTCATGGATAAATTGAATGATACTTGATATTTTTTTTCAGTTAAAAATATTTATATAATTTTTTGTCCGAATATACACATTAGTCTAAATCACTAAATATTGTACATAATCAAATGGAATTAAGTATTCTAGAAGTGCTAATTTTTTCTTCTTATTATGGATAAGCTAATATTTGTATAACACGTAATCAAATGTAATTAATTATTTCTTTTAAAGAACAAAATTTAAATGCAGTATAAACATTAATTAAAACCATGAAACTCAAATATTTATTAAATAATATTTCTTCCGGGCATGGCTGTCGCAAACCATCATTGAATGCCAAAGAAAAGGGAGAAAGCATCAATCCACACACGCATATCAGTGGCATGGAGGAAGCAGCCATAGTTAAAACGCAAAATCACAAATTTAATCAAAATAATTTGCTATTTATTTTTTCAATACAAAAAGTTGAAGATTACACTAACCAAATGATGAAAAAAAAATCAACTTTGAAATCGTATAGATAAGAAAACTATTATCCAAAATGGCTCCAGTAATTTCCATAACCCTATACCAACCCTACTTTTATTGTTTTTATTTGCTTGAAACAGAATTTCAGTTCATGCTTAAGAAAAATTGCTTTTTTAAGATAAAATATCTTCTTTTCTGAAAACCCTTCTAAGTTAATCCTTAGATAAATATATCCAAACCATGAACTGGTTTACATGACATCACATATACAAGAACAAGAATAATGTCCAGCAAAGATTTTGCATGTCAGTGGAATTAATACAAAGGAGGAGTGCATGCAGCAGCACAATCACAAGATAATTCTCATTGCTCTCAACATCTTTGCCATCACAATAAAGCTAGCCAGATTTGAAGAGTAAAACCGCTTTTTGATCCAAATAGAAATAAACAAAGTGGTTTGTTTCATGAGTCACATAAGAGCCTGCAAAAAGGAAGAGAAATCCATGAATGCACTTTAATAGTAACTGTAACAAAAATATAACCAAGCTAAGAAAGAACAAGAAACTGTCATCATTTGCATTAATCTGAATTTCATTGAAAAAATAATAGTGTTTGTTCAATGGCATGACATGATACGAGATTCGGTACAAAATGTGTTTAGATTGCACCACTTAAAGTGATAATATGGACAGTTTTGCATTACAAACTCCATGGTATCAAGAATTCTGAATCTCGTCGCCAAGAATAAGATGAGATGTGGTGATTAGTATAGCAATGAAATGGATCATAACTGTCAGTAACAGTAGATCACTGAAACTAGATTTCAAACCATAGTTGCTTGGACTAATGGCATAGTCCTTAATGTTTCCCATCCCATATTAGTCTCAACTGATTTTCATAACTTCTTAGATACAGTTTTCAACATGTTTCTCAAGATCTATCTAGGTTGGCATTAAAAGGAAATACATTTATGTGAATAAGGAACGATCCTAATATTAATAAGCTTGAGCCAATGATATTCCTTTCTTTTGAGGGATAGGCATTTAGAGTGATGAATACACATGATTGTGGTTTCATATTTTGTCTTTGAGGCCTGAAAATGGCAGGAGCTCTCAAGGTTCTTCATAAGAAAAACTCTATCAAACCAGACTATATTGTTTATACACACATTATTTACAATATTGTAACTCCGTTCTAGGGTTACGACCCAAATTAACACATTTACCAAAAGGCATGACATTTATAACTTATAAAACGAGGTGTGAAAAAAATGTACAAAATTAACATAAAAACAATTTTTAAATCAAAAGAGTAAATCAAAGTTTTAAAAGTTAACATGCGTCACTGTAAAATGCTATCACTAATCTAATTACAGTATTCCCCATCTATATTGGTATAAAAATAAAAAATAAATTAAAAGTATTCCCATCAATATTTGTATAAAAAATTTTAAAGAATGCAAAATAAAACTAGGAGTAGGTGAAGTGTTTATTAGGTGTCAACAACAAAGGTATTGCTACAACTTCGACATGTTAGTGCTTCCTTCTATGAGTGTTTGTTGTCTCATATTTCTGTGTGTAAATATGCGACACTGTTGAGTTTGAAATTTCAAAATCTGCTGATTCTTATTTGAGACATTATTTTTAAACAAAAAATCCATACAATTTTTTTAATAATCATGTGACGTGAAGATAAGACAGAGAAGTATGGAATAAGGTAATTATATCATGGAGATACAGAGAGAGAGAGAGTGTGAAAAAGTTATGAAGAAAGAATTGTAGGAAACTGTTGCACTAATGGTATGACTATAACTCTTCTTTTATTATGCTGATGGCCTAGATAATGTTTAAGCATGCATCAGCACGAGTAGCAATTTACGCTTGATTAAAATTTGATTTATGAAAGGATTTGTTAACTGAATACAGGGGTCAGGAAAGTTTATATATGGTTCAACCCCTTGATACTTCCATGTAATGAAACAAATGCTCATGATTAAATTGTAATACTTAATGATAAAACTAATTTAAAATGATGATGGAAGAATCACATTTTGAGACCATTTTACTAAAAAATTTTAAAAATTCAGAATTAATTCTGCCTACGTTGTGCTGTAATGCCAATCCTTACATAGCTAATCCTACATCTGAATGCCATAGGGAGTTATGTTATGAAGTCAAATGAAAATGGAAAACAAAGAACTTGAACTTGTATCACATGGACAGAAAATATGGTCGTGTTAATTCTTAGCAGTTTAAAGTAGTCACTCAGGCTTGGACGAAAATTTCACCATCGAGTAAGAAGATCAACAGATAATGCTCTATGGTAACTAATAGATACCAAGAACATAAGCTAAGTATTATAGAGATGATAGTGTTGTCATAGATAAATGAGTATGGTCTTACAAGAACAGAAAAGACCAAGAAGGGATGAATTAGATAACAAGTGGAGGCAGCCCTTGTTAAGGGAAAGAAGGTAGATTGATTTTTCAGTATTTTTGGTAGTTGGTTCGTCAGTTTAATTTTTGCAATTGTAAATTTGCAATAGATTATATCAATTTATGAACAACCCTTATCTCCAAATAGTTTGTTTTTGACAAGACGAAAACGCATCATTTGATCCATAAAGCCAACCCAACCCAGTAGGAAATGGTTTTTGTTGTAAAAAAAATTTCAAAACTTAACTCCTATTCATAAAATTCCAGTAGCTGACCTCTGACATCAACAGCACAAGAAAGTTTAAAAGATTGAGCTGGTGCCCCTATTGAGCAATGACTACAAGTGCATCGGCAAAATTCAACAAGCATATTGGATAACAGTGAACATTATAAAATCTCTCTAAGCAAATAAATAAAAAGATGAAAACTTTAAAATTCTACGCAATACATGTACCAGAAATTGATATGGAAGATTAAAACAAATGGAAAAGATAATGCACGAAAGAAAGAGCTCTTCGTTCTGCTTAAAATTAATATCAACTAGTGAATCATCTAAAAGTTTGAAAAGCAGAACATCACAAAGAGACCAATTCATAGACTTACTCAAAACCTTAAGATTTACCATGCCCACATGTTAAGTACTTTACCAGATTACAAAAAGATTAAATAGTTTCATTAACATGAACTTGAATAATAATAATGATGATGATGATGATGATGATATTGTGCAATCACACAACATAAATATTCAAGCAAAAATCTCAGATTATGGACTGAATGATATACTTGAAAGATTAATGGCACTGAACTTGACAGATAATACTTAAGACTCAAGAGAAACAATCAATTGTAAATATTTTTTCGATCTTCAAAAGGTTCTTGCTAACAAACAAGCAGAGCAGGCTTGCAGAATGGAGCGTTGACATTGAGATATCCATAGAAAATGAAAGACATACAGATGATGAGGGGAAGAAGATGTAACAGTAATGGCTCAGCAATGTGATTTGCAGCAAAACAATTCCAATGATGATTTCATCGAGCATGAATTCCTAATTTCCAACTAGATATAACTTGAAAACTGTAGCACCCTTAATTTTCATTAGCTCATTGTCAATTAGACCATATATTTTCCCCCGGTAAGAATGCAGAGCCTCAGTGAAGAACATTTCATCCAACATGAGAGGCCCTACATGCATCAAGTTCACGACACTAACATGAAATATCAGGGAGCATTTGTCCCCAGCAATGCATAGGGCAAAACAATGTCTGTCACCACACAACACAAGCCCACTGTATATAAGTAATTGTGACTTATCAACACACATAAACCACACCAACTAAACTAAACATACCATTAAGCTCACAATTTTCCGCTGAAGAATATAAAAAAGCAGAAAGCCTTTAAATCTTATTCCACGACTAGAGAATCATCCATATGCAACAAAAACAAACCTAGGTTTCGGCATCACTTCTAAATTCCAACCACGGACGAAGCAAACACAAGGACCAACTTACATAACCTTAGATCTACTCAATATCCAGTAGAGAAGAATCACCCAAACCACAAATCCGAGTATACCCAAGTACCAAAATCATTGAGAACAAGTAATAATAAGAATTACCAAAATTACGACCAACAATGCAATGCCAAGTGGGGCCATGCCTCTTATCGAACTCCTTCTTTATCTGCTCCGCAACATCCTTCTCCACATTGTACTTCTCAAAGGCCTGATTAATCCGCCAAAAAGCCAACGCTTTACAACACAACACAGCAAGCACAAACAAACCCAGAAACAGAATCCAAAAGGGTGAAACATGTAACAATTAAAGGGGAAGAGAGGAAAGTCGTTAAAACTAACGGCGACGGCGATATCAACGGCCTCCTTCTGCATATCGGGGATCATGTCGGCGCTCTTGATGATGACCTTCTTCGGGGGGACGGCCTGTAACGGTAACGGTTTCCGGTCATCGGTGATGGGCCTCGCCGTTGGAGGTCCGGCAATGTTCCTTTTGACTTCTTCACTCATTGTAATTCTCTCTCTGTATCTATCGGTGTGTGATATGAAATTCTGATGATGATGTGGGGTTTGGAGGAAGTGAAAGTGACGTGGGGTTGTGGCTAAGCTGAGAAATGCAGAAGAAAGAAAAAGAGTTGCAGTGGTTAGTGTAGAAACAGCAACACCACACCACACACTCCAGGGAATGCTTCCGAGTTCAGCAAGAGGCCCACCATAGGCACTGTTTTGGAGAATATGTTGGTTTTATTATGAAATAAATAAACAAAATTGGTGCTTTTTGAATTTAAGAATTTTATTTTGAGGAAAATAAAGTGGTATTGTGAAGAATATGTTGGTGTGGTGTATCGGTGGCGAATCCTTGCACGACAGAAATTAGGTGCACCATTGGCTCTGAATGATTGAATGATGTTTGTGAGAATGAACTTTGTTTTCTGTCTTTTGGTACCCGTGCGTCTCATGCACGGACAAACCATTTGATTAGAAATTTTGATAATATGAGTATATTAAGCAATTGTTTTTGCAACTTATGGGTTAATGTTGTAAGGAAAATTCTTATTTTTATATTGTTTCAGTGCAAACTTTTAATTTCAGTAGAAATATTTATCTTTTTTATCACTTAAATAGAAATATTATCACTTTTTTATCAATAGTTGCAATGTAATTAAATTCTTGAGAACCATACATTTCTTGAAATGTTACAATAAAGAATCATATATTTCTCGAAGTATTATAACTGAGATGTTATTATTAAGCATGCTTAAAGATATATTTGGTTAAATTTACTTCATATTCCAGTAGAAATCTAACTTTCCCACCCTCTTAGCGAAGCCATGTTTCAATATATAACTTTTCTGAGAATGAAAGATGTCAAAAACTTTTTTTAAACCTTTTAAGAAATATGGGAATAAATATTCTTACCTGATATTGCCAAAAATGCAGAAAACACTCCATGAAACAATATCTCCGAAAATACTATTACATCCATCAGAAAGCCTTTTTTTTAATAATATTTTCTTCTTAAAAATTTCCTGAGAAGAAAAAAACACTAATCTCAAAATGAAGTGACCCTTAAACTCATCCAAAGTGAGAACTAGATTACATGACATCAAATATACAAGCACGATGATACATGGAGGACTGAATACATCAGCATAATCACAATCTCATTGCTGTCAACTTCGTTGCCACCACAATTGTACTAGCCAGACTTAAAGAGTAAAACCGCTTTCTGATCCAAATAGAAATAAACAAAGTGGTTTGTTTCATGAGTCACATAGGAGCCTGCAAAAAAGGAAAACAAGTCCATGGATGCACTTCAATAATAAATTGTGTTGTTCTAAACATTACAACTCTTACAAAGAATATAACTAACCTAGAAAGAACTAGCAATTTTGTCCTTATTTGCTTTAATTGTCTGAATTTCATTAAAAAGGCTAATAAATAGTGTAGGGTACTGGATGGGGTAAAATTGTGCATCAAGACAGTATTCAAAATTCTGGATCTCATCATTAAGACTATGATGTGTTGACAAGAGAATGTAATGAAGTAGATCATAAACCATGTCAATACCCAGCTTTTCTAGTGATAATCACTGTTGTTTCCCCCGTTTCACCAAAAACTAACATTCATAGATTTCAATGGCACGAGTTTCATTTTCTACTTTCTGTTTTGGCTGTCCACATCCAGACATCTTGCCAAACATAATCTCGTAAAGGAAATAAGTATGACCGTTTAGACAATAACAAAAAATTAACTTCTTAACAAGCATTTAAACGTCCATGTTTATGGCTAAAACCTACATTAAAATGTTTTTGACAGAAGAGCATGAGTACACGCACAACTCAGTACATAGATGTGAAATACTAAACACGAAAATTTTTAAAATTTACAATATATGACAAATAGGTATAACATATAAATTAGTATAAAACTAACATAAATAAAAAGACGGTTTTTAAATTGAGAGGAAATCAATGTTTTAGGCTGTTTGGATAAAAGTTGGAAACATGCTTTTGGGATTTCCAATGTCATTCCCAACTTCCAAGGTGCAAAATGAAGAAGGAAAATTTTGTTACTTTGGAAGTAAAAGTACTTTTGAGCTCTCCCAACTGGCATCCAAACATGCACTTAAAAGTTAACATCAGCAACTGTAAATGCTATCATTAATCTAATCATAGTGGCATTCTCACATATATTGGCTTAAAAAGTTTAAAAGAAGAAAAGAAACTGTAAATAGGATTATCTGTCCAAAGTGATTCTTATTAGAGAAATTATTTGCATACAACTTCCTCCAATTTTATAACAATGTGACAAGACAAGAGAGAAGTGTGATGATGAGTGATGTGATGGAGAAAAATAGAGTGAAAAGAGATGTTATAGGAAATTGTTGTATGAATAGTACCTCTTCTTCTATTTTGCTCGGCTGAGACTATGCTTGCGCGTACAAAAAGCATGAGTAGAAATTTAAGCTTAATAAAAACTAGGTATTATGAAGGGACCTATTAGAGTCGGGAAAGTATATAAATAATTCAACCCTTTGGTACTCCTATGCAATGAAACACTGTTTTCTTCTTAAATTTAGTTCTTAACCATAAAACTGATTTAAAATGATGGGAAACGAATCACCATAGATATTTAAAGTTAAAAAATGATGGGAGAAGAATCACCTTCATTTATCATTCACTGAATGATGTGTATTTAGACACACCATTTTAACAAAAACTCAAAATTTAGTCTGCTCATATTGTGCTTTATTCCAAATCACATCGCCAATCCTAAGTATGCATACTAGAGAAGTTATGCTACAACCTAACAGTCATCAGTAAACAAGTAACTTTATTGAACCTGTCTTATATTTATAAACAATATGATTGTGTTAAGGCCAATGTCATCAACAGCGTGGCAGCCTTTGGCAGAAGCCATGGAAGACAATTTTTTTCTATATATACAGAGACATAAACTAAAAAATAAACAGCAGAAGTGACATAATATATTAAAAATAGCATAATGACAAAGTATTTATAGAAGTCTCATGGTTGTCCTCGCATAAAGTCTTAAACATAATTAACAAAAGCACTAATATTTCATTTTACACATTTTCTTTGACATTTGTGAAGTCTTCCCATCTTATGTCTGACCTGTTACTCTTAGTAACAAAGTTTGAGGATGCGTTGCTTCGGATTTGGGTGCTTGACATTATTCTATAAGTGAAATAATTGGGAACAATGTTTTATAAGCAATCTGAGAACAAAATTTCAAATAATAGGTTCTGAAATTTAAAATAAAAAACAGAGCAGCAACCAGATGGAGTAGAACTTTTGAAAAGAGAAGCGTAGAAAAACAGATGACAAAGGAAGATTAAAAAAACAATAGAAGGAACAAAAAGAAAAAATGAAAACAAAAGCTCGGTATTCAAGGTTCTGGTTGTCAGAGCTAGGCCACTGCTGCAGTTCAGGTCGCAAGAGTAAATTATTGCCAGAGACAACTCAAAAGATGCTTAACAACAAAGTAGCCTCATTCTCTAATGTTTTCACAGTTTAAGGTTCTCGCATCATGAAGAAGGTCCTCGTTTGCAAAAGAGGGACCATTCCGTCTATTCAAGCTTGGGGTTGTTCAGAAAGTGTGTCAACCCGAAATCATGTTTTTGGAAAAAGAAAACTGATATTCCGTCATAGGTGCCACCACCGCTATCACATGTGTCCATGGTGGATACGGCGGAAGACATCATAATCTTTAAAATAGCAGATAGCAGATGGTGACGACTGACAAAATTGCCACACCATACCTCTATGGGGCCACCATAGCCACCATTTAATAACATTGGTTATGGCTAGGTTTTACTTAGTAATGCAAATATGACTACAATTCCATACTCCATACAACAGGTTGCTTAGTTTAGGTAGCTTGAATCTGTCATGTGTAGTGAAGAGATAGAGGGAGATGTAAATATTCAAGCTATATGGACTGAGTTCAGGAATACATCAGGTGCCTTTTGTGATTTAAAGATGTCTCTCAAGCTAAAAGGAAATTTCACCACAAAGTAATACAATTAACAATGCTTTATGGTGATTAGTGGTGGACAGCGAGGTGCCAAGAGCATATACCCAAGTATTATAGAGATGATAAAGTTCCGAGAGATGAATGGACTTAAACAAATAGATTAAGACCAGGAAAGGATATATTAGGTAGAAAGTAAAATAGCTCTTGTTAAGAAAAAGAAGGCAGATCAAATTTCCAGTTTAGCTTTAGATATTGCAATGGATTACATTAATTTTATGAACACCTCTATCTTCAAAGACTAGGTTTATGACATGACATCACCTGATCCATATTGCCAACCCAATCTAGTAAGAACTATATTGAAAGGATTGCTTGTAATTCTGTGTAGTGTACACATATGAGTTTTCTTATTTATAATGAAGAAGAGTAATAATAATAAAGAACCGCATTAATAATTAACAATGAGAAATATTTGCTAAGATATTTCCGTATATGATGTAATCAAATTATTTCTGCAATGAATACACCAACACCTTCAATCACAATGGATGGCTCGAAGGAAGAAAATGTGCTGATTTAGTTAATTTGTGCACAACCACTAATATAGAATCTTTCCCTTTTGATCGTGGCAACCCTCCCAGGAAATCCATCAATAACTCCTACCAAACATGAGTAGGAATTGGAAGAGGTTGTAACAGACCAGCAAGCTTCAAAGCTTGATATTTATTTTGCTGGTAAACCTCACACCTCTGCGTATAACTTTCTATATTTTTTTTCTCGTACCTTTCCAATAGAAAACAACCACAATCTTCTAATAAGTTCTGAGTACCCCCACGTGACCACCCCATGGTGAAAAGTAGAAATATGTGATAACGGACATGATTGTGTTAGATAGTGCAGACATGACCAGCTTCCACTCAGGCTGCAAACACCCTATTTGGATATGAAATAGGATTAACACCACACTTAATTATGAATATCACTCTTCCTCATTCTAATTTAGTGATATACATATTTTAAAAATCAATTTTGAAAAGATGATAGCACCATGCAATTCATCCAAGAGCTCCTCTATAACCTGAATTGGGAATTTATTATGGGTAGTAATGCTATGGAAGGCCTCTACAATCAGTACAAAAATCCAACTCTCGTTTTTTAATATAAAATCAAAGGATAGTGTAGGGACTTATACTTAGTTATGTCCTTCACAAACATTTCTATTGCATCCTTTAGATGGTGGGGTACCTATAGGGCTTGATATTTGGTATTTGAGAGCTTTCCTTTATCTCTATTGTAGGATCACGTCTTCTAGTAGGAGGTAGTTCAGGGGCTTCTTGAAAAAGCTCTTGACATCCCACATACGGATGAAACAAGACTGGAACAAATATTTATATTACAAGAACACTCCCACCTAGGGATGAATTCCTCATTGCAACGAATTGAAGAAAAAAATATTAAATGGTATTGGAATAGAACAATGCTCCTTACAGTGTGAAGAATGAAAGAAGTAGCTAAGGAGGTTAAACTGCTCAGAGAGCCAGTTCCTCTCCTTAACATAAAACCACCCTGACCCATTTTGACAATCTATTCAACACCCTCCATTTTGTTATACCGCCAAATAATCCTTATCTCTACCATCTAGCATGACTCTCACATCCCCCTCTTCCATTCTCCCACTGCCACCTGGCAATTCTGCTATTTCCTTTCCCAGTGCTTCTTTGTCTCTCTCTCTCCCCTTGCTTGCCACAAGTTTCTTTCTACTTTCATACACACAAATTTCCTTTTTAGCCCATTTTCCCCTAGCTTTACTCCCTTATCCCTCTCTTTGCCTCTCCTCTGAAACACATTTATGGCCTATGAAATTCCCTCTCAAATCACCAGATAAAATCCTTCTCAACCATGACATGATGCACTTGACTCACTAATTAACCCACTAATGGACTAACTAACCTATATCAATCATAACTAGCTGCTCATAGAGTTGGTCTTACAGGCATATTTCCTTGACATAACAGGGTAACTGAAAACAAATGTGAAAGATTGTCTAAATTGTGTAACTGATGAATAGTATTACCTATCTGACCTATATGTGTAGGATTAATCATTACTTTCTCTGTATCTTTGACGTAAGGAACTCCTATAAATGAATGAATGAGCTAAGAGACGAATTTCTCTCTTAAGCATATATTTCATACTTCTATCTCAAGTAAGATAATTCACTACTCAAAACCTTGAAGCTTTATCATACTTACAGACTAACTACTTCGCCAGATTGAAAAAAAAAAGTGCAAGTTTGATTAACTTGAATCATAATACAACACAATTACATAACATATTCAAGCAAAAGCCCCAGAGACTATGGACTGTAAATGACGATTGAAAGATTAATTTCACAGGATAATATTTTTTACTCGAGAAAAAGCATCAATTGTAAATATTTTTTCAATCTAGGAAAAGGTTCTTGTTAACAAACAACAGGCTTGTTGGCCTATTGACATTGAGATATTCAATGGAAATGAAAGACAAACACGCACTGCAGGAAAGAAGTAATAGAAACAGTCCCTTCATTCGCAGCAAAACAACTCATCCAGTCATAATTTCTTCAAGCTTGAATTCCTAATCTCCAACTAGATACTACTAGAGAATCCCAGCACTCCCTGGAGTCATTAGCTCTTCATTAATCTAAGCGATAGACCATATATTTTCCCTCTGTACAAATGTAGAACATTGGTGAATTCATCCCCCGAGAATGGCCCTCTCCATGCATCAAGTTTGCATTTGAGTAGCACAGGTAACTAGGGTCTGTTGAACGTTCTTCTCCATAAGGACTTTTAACAAAGAAAAATAAAAAATAAAAATAATTTCATCCATAAGCTAAAGTTAGCTTACCTTTTAGAGAAAAAGAAGCTTGTCCAAACAGACCCCTAGATATTATAAATTTTGAAGGACCAGAATCATAGGACACTAACATGGGATATCAGGGAGCATTTGTCCCTGTGTCAAAATGTAAGTACTCAATGTTACATTCAACCATTTTCTCCTCCAGTAACCACTAATTCAAGAAAAGACTTCTCAAACCAACAAAGGAAAGTCCCATCCTCTACAGCTTATATGGCACAATCAAAGTGGAACAAGTTATCTGTCATGGTGACTCATCAATACAACACAAACCACACCAACTAATCTACATATTCATATACCATTCAGCTCACAATTTTCCGCTGGAAAATCGAGCTAAGAAGAAGGCCGCAAAATCTTATTCCATAACTAGAAAATCAACCATATGCAGCCAAAACCAAAAACCTAGGTTTGAGCATCCCTTCTAAAGTCCAATCATGCAGAGAAGCAAACAAGAACTAACTTACACAGATCTACATCTACTCGATTTCTAGTAGAGAAGAATCACATAAACCACAAATCCAAGTATACCCGAGTACCAAAATCATTGAATACAAACAATAAGAATTAACAAAAGAACAAAATGAAATACCAAAATTACGACCAACGATGCAATGCCAAGTGGGGCCATGCCTCTTATCGAACTCCTTCTTTACCTGCTCCGCAACATCTTTCTCTACATTGTACTTCTCAAACGCCTGATTAATCCGCAAAAAAAGTCAAGGCTTTGCGACACAACACAGCAAGCACAAACAAACCCAGAAACAGAATCCAAAAGGGTGAACCATGCAACAAAGAAAGAGAAGGAAGTTGTTAAAACTAACGGCGACAGCGATATCAACGGCCTCCTTCTGCATGTCGGGGATCATGTCGGCGCTCTTGATGATGACCTTCTTCGGAGGGACGGCCGGTGCCGGTAACGGTGCCGGTAACGGTGACGGTTTCCGGTCATCGATGTTGGGCCTCACCGTTAGAGGTCCGGCAATGCTCTTTTTGGCTTCTTCACTCATTTTTTTCTAGCTCTTTCTCGGAATGAGCTTTGGTTAGCTTTTAGGGGAAGTGACGGAATCAGGTGGCGTGATTTTTTGAAACCGTATCTGACTTTATATATTTTTAAGCGTAAAAATTAATTTTTAAATTAAAATTTTTAAAAATTAATAACATTATTATTTTTAAATCTATAACAGTACTAAGTTGTTTCATTACCTTATTTATTAAGTAATTATTTTTCAAATATTATTAATAAATAAAGTTATATTTAAGAGACTTAAAGTGGTGACTTTATTGACGTCGCTCTCACATTTTTCATACAAGTTAAAAATGATTTTTGTCTCCATTGTTTTATTATTTTTATTTTACAAAAAATAATATTTAGATTTTAAAATAAAAAATAGGCATTTCTCAAAATCATCTCTAAAACATAAAAAATATGCAACGATCTATAAGACAAATTTTAACACTTTCTCTTCTTAATTTTTCTTTAACAAAATAAGGAAAACTTATATCCCTCTTTTCATTGTTTTGGTGGATATATTTCTTGGAATAAATAAAGTAAAATTGGTTCTTTTGAATTTAAGAATTTTATTTTTCTAAATATAGTAGTGGGGTTTTGATAAATATGTTTCATTTAATTATGAAGAATATCATCAGAATACTTGCACGAAAGAAATTGGTAGACCATTGTGTGTGATAGATTAATGCTTTTAAAATTGGTTTGGTAATTGAAATGGTTAAGATATTGATTCAAAGTTTAATATTTTAATTATGTTTAATAGTTTAATTGATGTATAGCGAATCTTAACAAATTATTTTAATGATAAATATATACAAAATAATTTTTAAATTATATAACATCCTAATTTAATAATATAAAAACTAAAATAAAATATAAATTTATAGGTTATTAAGATTTAAAATATCTGCATATAAATTTAAAGAAAATAACATTTAAATTGGCATTTTAAATATTTGTTAATGAAAATAACTTTATTAATAGAATAGAATAGAGTAGAAAATGACTAATGTTTTAGATTTTTTATTTTCTGAAAGAAAGTTAAAATGTTTATTATTTATTGTTTCTTGAATCGACTTTTTTTATCAAATTGATGAGCTTTTGGATTGTTTTTACAAATTCCACCTGTTTGATACTGATTTTGTGTTTCATCGATTTCTAATACAATTAAAATGGAATGAGAATTGATTCCTGATTGAATCATCGACTTGGCATGTTCAGTAGATTTTGACAACCATGGTGGACAACATAAACTTTGTTCTATGTCTTCTTGGTAATGCATACTATTTATTAAAACTTTTATTAGTTGAAATCAAATAAATATATTAGTAATTGTTTATGTAAGTTATGGGTTTTTTTTTTTCAAATGAGTGTATTATGTAATTATGTAAATTTTTAACTCATGGATTGATTTCTTAACAAAAAAATCATATAATATTTACACACACATATATATATATATAATAAATATTAATTATATCAGTTTAACCTTTAAAAACATGTAATAGTGTGAGTAATTTTATATAAAAAGTGATTTTTGTCCATCCAAATACTTAGTTATTAGAAAGCTAGTTAAGTTTAGTATATGACCTTTAAAATAATGTAAATTTGAATACTATTTTTTAATTTATTTGTTATTTTTTTAGACTGAGAAAGGCAATATGAATGGCTCCATTGAAAAAAAAAAAAGTTGATAAAGTAGCTTCCTCTTCTTAATATTCGCAGAGGATGATGCTATAAGATTTTTTTTTTTAATCTTCAAATTATTATGATACGAAAAAATTAGAGAAATACTAATTTATACAATTTCACTTTATTCTTATAATGTCAAATAGAAAATGTTTGGTACAGTACTTAGTTGGTACGAATAAGAATTCAAAGGCAGAGTATAAAACCATTAATTTTCTCTATGCTTTAAGTTATATTTGTAAGCTATAGTGTTACCGGATAAATTGTTTGAAATTGAATTTTGATATTACACGTTTAGGAGGTAAGTGTTAGTATTTATGTTTTGAAAACCCTTTTAAATTTGAGTTTAAGTATTGGAAAATTAAAAACGTAAATTAAGCAAATTGCACAAGCCATGGTCAATGCCTAATCAGCTTTCATTCAACTCAAGTGTCATAAGCAAATAAAAAAGTATTGAATGTGTTTCATATTTCTTTTCAGAATTATGTTTATTTTTAATTGATTTGTTTATTAGATGTTCAAAATTTGTTCCCATGATCTAGGTACTCTTAGATTCATTTATTATAAAATTATTTTAATAGTTTAGTTTACTTGTTTTATTTGACAATATTTTTTGTGATAGTTGAATATTTCTTGTGATGTTTTCATCAGATTTAACATTTAGAATTACTCACGGTCTTTTAAAACCTTTTTCTTTTTGTGTAGTTTTTGTTACATCTCTTACTTCATTTAACATATTTCTTGATTTGGTACATTTTAGTTTATTTTTAAATTTTTTTAAATTTTGTCATTTTTTATATAAGTAAATTAAATATAAATATTTAATGAGCGATGATGTTTATATTTTTATTATTATTTGTGCTAACAATTTTAATTGTGGTGGTAAGTATTTGTCCTCTTATAAAGATGAGAGGTCGTCGGAAAATGGAAGGGGAAAATGACATATATTCCCATATTTGAAAGGAAAAAAATATCTCAACTCATATTCGAAGTAGAATGCAAAGTTGAATATATAATTTTATTTTGTGATAATTGTTATGAAATTGAAAAAGGTTAAGTTGTGTTTTATAGGTTGTGTTTCAGTTAAGTGGAAGCAAATATAATATTGCAATTGGACGAACATCATTATTTCATACATAGCATGCTTTGAAAGCTAGCATAAGGAAAAAATTATTTCTTTCTGACCATGAAAAGAAAAACAAATAAGAGAAAGATAAAGAATTATTTATTGTGTGAATTCTTTTGTTTTGTTGCTTATATTAAGAAGAAATGATAAAAAAAATCTGGAGTAGAACAAGAGATAAATGAAGAACCAAATATACATAAGAATAAAATTACTACTTAATAGTTATCTTTAAATGTTATTGTTTTTGAAGAAATTTTTATTATTGATTTAGATTTGATTGAATTGGTTGTGAAACTTGTGAATAGTCAATTAATTTTGATGTTAGTTGATGTTTTATATAGGTTGTCAATTGATGTTTTATTCAGGTTGTTATTTGATTTCATTAGATAAGAGACTTCTTTTTATTGGATTCAAATCTCAATAAAGATATATTTCTTTTGTAACTTTATATTACTTTAAAGTTGAGTTATTTTCGAGACTAAAATTTATGTATTTATTTAAGTAATAAATAGTTAATTTTAAGGTTGAATTTTATATAAAAAAATATTACGAGTGTATGAATAAATTATAAAAAAAAATTAAGACTAAAATAATAATTTTATATTTTTTCTTAATCATTGTATTTTTTTTTATTTTTTTTAATTAGAGATTTTTTATCAACCTTATTTTTTATTTGTTAATTATACAACTTATTAGATGAATCTAATTACTACGTCTAAATAATAGTCTTAATCCCTAATATAAATATATAAATTCATTTATGTTGACTTTATTTAATGTCAAACTTAGTTACACATTACTTTGTTTGAAAACTGATCTAAATGTCTAATTTATTATACTTTAATTTCTATACCAAACCAATAACTAGCGTAAATTATTAATTTAAATGGCCTAAAAAGTATGTAAGAGAGTTTGATTGTAACTTGCACTTAGTAAAAATTTGGATGTACTATTCACCAGGAAAATTATTTTTTACAACCAACTTTTTATAAACAACCATTTAATAGCTTTTTATTTTAATAATAAATATTATATTTAAATTAATCAATAAGTAAACGAGTAATGAGACATAAATTTTACTCAAAAATTTAAATAAGTTGTATAATAATTATATATGACTATCAAAGTATTATAACTCTATTCATAATGTCGAGTCACATTGATTAGCTATAGTGAGTGCCCTCGTGTCTTCTTGTAGAAAAGAAAGGTGAAGTAATTGAGAACCACAAACTTTAGTGATATAAATGAGAAAAACAAAACGTGTCTCTATCTTTTTATACAACTTCAAGAGATTTTTTCAAAGCAAACTGATTTAAATTGAGAAAAAAAATGTTATATATGTTAAATAAATTATAATTTGTTAAAAATTGTCTAGGCAATTTTATTTAAACAACAATTCGTTTAAAAAAATGTCTATTTTCTCTACACAATATGTTAAAAAATGAATTATATCACCAAGCTGGTAGCAATTAATTTGCTTAAATTAATTTGCAACTAAAAAATGAATTAACTCACCCCACAAACTTGTGAGTGTTAAATACAACACATTTTTAGATGGGAAAAGAACTGTCTCAATTTGTGGCCCTAACTCCACCAACTATGCCATTTAGGAACAATAATTTTTCTCGTTTCACGTCCACTTTGTACGATATTTTCGTTGTGAAGTTTCAATTATTGTCCTAGACAGTGACACACCACTTTCTCACCCATCTTGTTCCATAAATATGCACAGAAAGAGAATTTGAAACTAACCCTTCTAAAAATAACCTGGTTTATTCTTCTGCAACAAAGTATCATGGAAGACTTGAGTTTCTTTGTTGGAGTCATAGGTAACACACACCAAAGAGACCATTTTATCACATGTTCACTAGTTGGTGTAGCAACCTTGGTTTGTGACCCCAAAAGGGTGTTTCATTCTCATATCAAAATAATGCCTTTTCTTTGTTTGATGCAGGTAACATCATCTCAATTCTCATGTTTCTTTCTCCTGTGTTAGTTCTCTTACACCCTCAAGAATTCACTTTTTATTTACTTTGGTCTTCAAATTATATATATATATATATATATATATATATATATATATATATATATATATATATTTATTTATTTATTTATATATCATATTTATTGCTAAACGATGCAGACCAACGTTTTGGAAGATAATGAAGCACAAATCCACTGAAGATTTCTCAAGCCTTCCATACATTTGCACATTGCTTAACTGTTCCCTATGGACTTACTATGGAATCATAAAGTCTGGAGAGTACCTTGTGGCAACTGTTAATGGTTTTGGCATCTTGGTGGAGACAATCTATATCATTCTCTTTCTCATATATGCAAAAAAAGGGATCAGGGTATGTGTGTGTATTAATTATCATTATATATTTATATAACTATCACTCACTGTGTTTGAATTATATTCAAAGTTCATCAAACCAGAATATAAGCCAGTTTCTTAATAGTTCGTCTCACAAAGTGGTGTTATGAGATGTTGATTTGATTCAATTTCAGGCTAGAACTGCCATTCTGGCTGTGATTTTGGATGTGGTGATCTTTGCAGCAGCAGTAGGTACGACTCTTTTAGCTTTGCAAGGAGATGCTCGTAGTGGTGCTGTTGGTTTTATGGGAGCAGGCTTGAACATTGTTATGTATTCTTCACCTCTTTCTGTCATGGTAAGTTTCCCTATATCTAGTTTTCTATCATAACAAAATCTCTATTTTCTTGAATTCATACACAGTAATTAATATAGTAATTAATATTTGAAGATACAAATTCAATCTTACACGTAAATAATTAATATGTCAGGTATTTAGATATTTAAGTGTGATTCGAAATCTCAAATTAAATAAAAATAAAAAAATTAAACAACATATAAAAAACACATAAATTTAATATCTTAAAATTTTAAATTAAAGATAATATTATTCTCTTATATAATTTAGTTTAGTTTACATTCTTATAAGATCTTTTCAGGTCGGTCTTCCCATATTTAACTAACATATTTAACTAACATAATATTATACTTATAGTTCCTGCAAGCTGCAAAAGAAAAGAGAACAGTGATTAAGTTGCTGCAACGAAAATAGACAATCTAATGTTGCATGTTTGATTCAAGGATTCAATTATTTAAAAATGGATTTTTTTCTTACTGTTTATAGAGAAACCTCCAAAATGTCCTTCTCCATCCATGATACTGTTTCTCTTTGTTTTTATTTATTGCATTTTCTTCTTTATGGTATTGACCTAGTGTCCCAAAGGTAAGAGATTTTTGTGAAGATCATCTCCCACTTGCTCATCAATCATGACATCTGTTCAATTAGATCCAGCACGTGATAAAATAACTAGACCTACAAGTTATAACACTGACAGCTACATCATACCACACTCAATGAAAACAATATAAAAAATAATACAATAAATCTCTCTATTTTTGAAATCATTTGCTACCACTTATTTTCATCCACTCTTCTCTTCTAATTCTCTTTTCACCACACACACCACAAGATTTAGGTTATCATTTTAGAAAAATCTGAAAAAAAAAACAAATAAGAAAAAAAAACTCCATCTTTTTTTTCTACAAGTTGAGATTATTGGGAGCAATAATTTGAAGGAAAAGTAAAAGGGAGTGTATAATTTTTTTTATTTTAAGAAAATTTGAGATTTTTAAAATGGGACATTAATTACTATTATCATTTTATTAAAAAATGATTATTCTTAAAATAACAAGACATTATTTATTTTATACATATTTTAATTATAACTCTCAATGAAAAAAAAAAGAAAAAGTATCCCTCTCTTTTTTTTTTTATCTGGCTCTAATGTGTTCATAATGTTAGGTTGAAAAACCTATTCAATTAGATAAGTTATTAAATGACAAGAGAGTATGTGGTTTAAAAATTTTCCTCTATCTTACACACACTACTTGATGCAAATATGTACTATTTTATGAAAGTTGATGTGAAAAATGACTGATTTTTTTTTTCTTAATACAAGAAGATAATTAAATAAATGTGCTATTAACCTATACTTTGATATTCATTTTACTTTTTTTAAGTTACAACAATTTGAGTTTTCATTCTTTTAACTCTTGTCTTCTTATATATACTCTTTATTTTTCAGAAAACAGTAGTCACAACAAAAAGTGTGGAATATATGCCATTCTTGCTTTCCTTTTTCTTCTTTATAAACGGTGGCGTTTGGTTGCTGTATGCTGTTCTTGTTCGTGATGTTATCCTCGGGGTAAGTTTGCATTCTCATAAATCTAATTCCAAAATAACATTTTCAATATTCCAATCATAAATTATCACATCTCATAAATTTATTAATTTTTATAATGCCTATCTAAAAAATAATATATATTTTCATTTCTAAATATATAATACTACAAGAAATTTTGCATTTAGAAATTGAATTAATAATCTTTAAGTTTAAGGAAATTTAGAGACTAAATTAAATTCTAAATTAAGTGTGTTAGGTATTCAAGTGTGAGTCTAAGTCCTACATTGGATAAGAAATGAGAAAGTTGAACAACATATAAGAAACAAGACCCACAAACCCAACACCTTAAGGTTTTGGGTTAAAAGTGGTATCATTTTCTTATATAGATTTGGCTCGATTCTCATTCTTATTAGAGATCTCCTTGATATTTCTCTCTCGAATTCTCCCACCAGAGTGTAACTAAAATTTTGACAACGGAAAAGCTAATTTAATAACTTATTAAGAAGCATGTTCAATAACAAAATATTATCATTAAACTATTATGAAGTGTACAATAAACTCACCAGATTCAGCAAAATATATGGATGTTATGATACTTAGAGAAAAGAAATTAGAAAACACTATCATAAAGTACTAATCACTACTTTGTTATATGCAAACAAAAGGTGCCAAATGGTACTGGATTTTTGCTGGGGGCAATGCAACTAGGGCTATACGCCATCTACAGAAATGGTGGAAAGCAAAATTCAAAAAACAGATTGGAAGAAGGGATGCAACATGAACCACTAATCTCTCAGCCAAATAATGAGTCACATCAGAGGGAACACAGGGCCACCTAGTTTGCTTCAAGTTTTAAAGCTATGCACACTGTTTCATATTTTCAAATCATGAATAGATAAAATTCAATGTTCAATTGGTTAATTAATTCAAATAGAGAGTGTTTGTGTTTCAAACATGTGAGATAAATGTTATGTTTTTTTAATCTGTCCCAAATAAAGACACTACTGTACATTATATATATATGCCCTTATTGGAGTCTAGAGTAATTTATGAATAAATACTAGATTCTCTTTCTCTTTATCTAACATTAAAATAATAATGATATCCTTATGTTTTTTAACAATTTTTATTCCTTGTATTTGCATTTCTTTATTGGTTTTTCATTTTTTTCAGTTTCTTTAAATGGAAATAAGTGTATTTATTATGATATAATAAAAAATAAATAAATAGTAGTTTAAACATATAAATTAATGGAGTACCTAACATGCCATTTATATGTATTTGTAAATTAAATGCTTTTAATTAAGATTATATTTATAGCTCTAATGGGATAAGATTGACTCTAGTTGATAAAACTGTGAGAAATGGGATAAGATAAGAGTGTGTACGGAATTGAACCACACAATGCCCTTTATTCACTTATCTTTTTCCTAGGTTTAGTTGGTAATACATTAATTCTTTTTCTTCCTTCTTATAGCATGTGAGACAGATATACTTATCAAATGAAAAGAAAAAAAAAATTGGTCTATATCCAAATTAAAATCAGAATCTAAAGAAGTTAAATGATTTTGTTTACAAATTAACTCAGTTTTAATTAACTGAAACCTTTCTGATGATAAACAATATGAAATGGCTAATAAAGTATCACATCTAAACATAACTAAATTTAAAGTAAATCAATTTTAAACAATACAAAAATTAAGCAAACATAATAGACCAATTTGATGACTAAGTTGTTATTGAAAACTTTATAAACAAATAAATAACAGCAATAAAGTCCACGTTAGTTTTCAATTGAGCATAAAGAAAAAAAAAAAAAAAAACTCTTTTTAGTATTTCCTACTTTTATTTGAAATTGGATGATTTTAAACACCCATGTCTAATAAGGAACTACTACTACTCCACCATTTTAAGAGTCATCAAATAAGTTTATTTGTTATATAATTAGTTATATAAATTGTTTTAAATTATGTCATAGTTTTTAACGAAATTTACTATTAAAGAAAATTACGTGACATTATTTTATAAGCATAGATGTTTAAGAATGTTTTTTAAGCAAGTAAAATTGATGAAGACGATGTTTTAAGTAATAAGAGTTATTTGCAAAACTTACAAAAAAAATTAAGATAAATACTCCAGTAACCTTAGCATTTGAGTGACGTATAAGGACACACCAACCACAAATCCAAGTCATAAACATAGTTTATTATTTATAGACTATCATTAAAGGAATATTATATAAAGACAATTTTTTCACATGGTAATATCTTTTATTTAGGTTTGGTAGACGGTCACATCTTTTATTTATGAAAAAAAAAATCACATCACTCTCTTAAAAGTGACATACAGTGTATTATATTTTAAAACTGCTTGTCCTTTCTTTTAATAGTTACCTCATAAAGTCAAGTTATTTACTGAGCTTGTTTATTAGATCTTAGGATTTTTTCATTATATTTGTTATTAAATTTTTTTGTTCTTTTGAAGAATTCCATCTAATTCTACCAAAATTATGATGTTGATCTTTTTTTTATGTAAATTAGAAAGGTTTTTTTTATAATTGTGGTTTATAATGATAATTCTTTTACGTGTTAGATATTTTTTAACTCATACACCTTAGTCTAATTTATTTTTTAAATAATTTTGTCTACGAACTTTATTTGTGTATTTGTTGGGTGTTTAACTAAAGAGACTCTATATTTTATTTAGCATAGTATTTCAAGAAAGATATTGAATAATTGATTTTATTTATATTGGTTTATTGAAATTGATGTGGAACACGTTGATATTAGTCTTAGTTCAAAAAACTTAAGGTTTTTTAAGTGAGCATTTGATGTTATCTACTGACCAACTTAGATAAGATATTAACTATATCAATCTTTTTTATGGGGATGCATTCAAATTTGAACTCTTTGAAACTATTTCTTAAATTTTTCACAATGTGATAATCAAAGTTATTTAACACTCCTCTCTCAAGTAATTCAAAATACTATTATCAATGTTTGTTCTCAACTTTGTTGGATGCTTGAAAATCAAATTTGAAATTTTTTTCTAATAAGACTTCAATTGATCCTTCTATTAAACTAACTCCATTGTCTCTTTTGTTTGATGAACCGTTAATTTTTAAAATGATTATCCATTAATTTGTTAATTATAAGTTATTTGTGAAATATTATGAATAGATGAAACACGGTACACTAACAATAATGGTGTTTTAATTAATCTATATAAAATTTAAGCAACATATAAACCTAAATATTTCATCTAATTAAAGTTGTTATAATGGATTTTTTATTAAAAAATATTTATAGAATTTGTAATATATTTTACAAAAATAATTGAGCAAAAGTGAGCCAATATAGGTGTTATTAATAATATTTTGTAAACATTCATTGAGTACATACCAACTTTTAATATAGTTTAATACTTCTAATATGACATTAACTTTTTAGTAATTTCAATTCAAGGAAAAATGCTAAGACAATAATTAGTATGAAATTAAGACTTGTCATTAGCTAAAAGTTATGCTTTATAAGATTATAATACCATACTTTTTATTTCATCTTCTTTAAAAATCGCCAATAAATATAATTTATATATAAAACTTACAAGTGATTCCGTGTTTTAAAATTTGTTCAAATTAGTTGTGAATCAAATAGAATAATTTTATATACATGCGAAATAAAGAAAATTAAAAAAAATGAATATTGTATATGAATAAAATTAATTAGTATTTAATTGAAAAAAAGAAAAATATTGGATTTGTTGTAAAACCTTTTTGAAAATTTTGTTCAAAAAAATATCTAAAAAGATTGTTCTGAAAATTTTATTTTGAAAATCTTGGAAAACGATTCATATGTTCTTAAAAAGTTTGTTATGTATCTGGGAAGCTTTTCACATTTTTCAAAAAGCCTATACCAGAAAGTTTGTTTTTCAAAACCTATTCCACGATTAAACCTATCTGTGCAGGACTGTGAATGCAGAACATCAGGAAAATAGGACTCATTTGTCCTTCCAAATATCAACAGTTTATGAAAAAATAATGTAATACAAGTTGTTATCTTTTTAAGTGCTAAGTAACACATATTACTGTACACTGTAGCATAATGATACTGAATTTTTATGTGTTGAGGGCAGACTATACACTTGTATGACGATCTTATTGGCTTTTTTCTTTGCTTCAAATGTTCTAGGTGTGTCCGTATCACTCATGCATAGATATCAACCATGTTTACTTATGTTATTTTAGACTTTTCTTTTTCTTTTAAGTTTTAATTATATTTTAAATAAAGAGTCGTCAATTTCAAATAAAGAGTATCAATTTTAAATGAATAGTCTCTGTCTACTATAATATTTGAGTCCATAAGTCTTAAAAGGATGTTGCAAATATTTTGTTGATGGAATTTACTTATTGGGTGTCATCATAAAAAATTCATGGTTGCAAACTGCTTTTTCAAAATTGAAGGTAGACTTGTATTTTTTCATAGATAAATATAGTAAGTATTTTGAAATTGAAGATCTTGTTCTCATTCTTTTGTGTAAATTCAACTTCTCGTTCTGCCTTTTCTTATTCATCTGGCTCCTCGCTGTGAAGTGAGAGAGAACAATTGTTTCAGTTACTTTCTATTGATCTGGTGGAGTTTCTTTCTCAGTTTTGCAGATAATCAAGTTTCATCTTAACCGTTCTTTTAGTTTTTGTAGAAACAAGTTTCATCCTAACCGTTCATTTTATCGAATGTAGCCTCCCATCCAATCCCTTCAAACATGTCGGCCAAGCCTTTAATTGGTCTCAGAACAACTCGACCTCCCATCTAATCCTTTCAAACATGTCAGCCAAGCCTTCAATATGTCTTAGAACGGTTCGACCTCCTATCTAATCCCTTCAAACACGCCGGTCAGGCATTTCATAAGTTCCATCTCAACTTTATCATCCCCATATATCTTCAAACACCTTGGTCAAACCTTCCATAAGTCCAATAACAACTCAGTCATCCCTCACATACCTTCAAACACACCGGTTAAACCTTTAATAAGTATAAGAACAACTCAGTCATCCCTCATCATACCTCCAAATAATTTGCCATACTTTGAAGGCGATGCGTGAGTACAAAAAACACACAAATCTCAAAAAAAAGAAAAAAACATAAAGCAAAAAATACACAAAACAAAAAATATCGAAAATATATTTAATTATTATATCATCATTTAATTCTAATCTATTATATAAAATAACTTATTTAATTTTACAATAGTTATTTAGAATATATATTATATAAAATTGATCAGTTAAAACTGAATAAATAAAATAAAAATAAAAATAATAACAAATACTATACATTAATTTTAAAATAATAATAAATAGTATTCATTAATGAAAAATAATTAAATTTATATACGTAATAATAATTATTGGATAAATTATGTTTTAAAAATTGAAATTTATTAAAATATAATACAAAACAACATAAGAAAAGTTCAATAATATATTTATTAATATATGAAGACTAACGTTTTCAAAGGTCATTGTCCGCCCATAACCTTTAAGGATAGTTGGAACTAATAATCCAGACTTCAATTTTGTAAAAAACGAATAATAGTTGCGTGTCAATTGTCGTGTCCAGTTTTTCAATTTTTGTAAAATTCAATAATAAGTACGTATGTTCAATTGTGGTGTCTAGTTTTCCTACACAAGTTTCCACTAGTTAAAAGAATAAACAAAATGAATGTAAATATTTATTTTATCATTATTTTTAAATTATATCTCAACAAATTCATAATGCAATAAATAATGTAATTAATGAGGTAATACAAGTAGATGATGCATGGTTTTAATAAGGTGTATATATTTTAAAATAGTTAATAAAGAAATTTAACAAAAATGTTAAGAGTATAAAGTTAAAAAATAAAAAGTTAATATATTAAAAGAATTTACTTAAATTAATATTTTAACAGTGTTAACAATTAAAAAAAATCAGTTTACCAAATATTATTAAAAAAGTCTAATAAAAAGAAGTGATATAATAATAATTGTTGCAAGAGTGCGATTGTTTGAAATGAAACATAAATGTAACGAATTATAAGGAAAGGTATATAATAATAAATTTATTTAAAAAATCATATTAATTTAAGTTATATATTTTTCTTTTATATTGAACGTAAATTTTTATTTTGAATAAGAATATCTTATCTTTATTTTACATTTGCTGCTTAATTCTATAAACTAAAAATAGTATTTGTTTTAGTATTTTATATTTTTTAGAATACAATTTTAAAAAGTATTCAAAACATGTTTTAAAATATATTTGGTTATTTTTTCACATTTTCTCAGCAGAAAATTCACAAAAAATATATATACCTGCCATTTAGTTACCATCTAGTTACGGACCATCTAGTTATAGGGTTTGTGATTATCCCATCACCTAACCTTTCACTCCACCCCCCTTTTACCCATGTCCTCCGATTCCAATGAACAACAACGACTCCAGAAAGCGCACGGCGGCGCCACCGCAACATCCGCCGGAAAAGAAAGCCTTAATGACCCAGAAAGAGAAGTTAATGGACGAAGACGTGTTCATCGACCAAACCCTCGCCGCTCGTCTATCCAAGTGGACGCGTCCTCCTCTCTCCGCCGATTACGTCGCACATTCTCGTAGCGTCGGTGAGTATTTTCAGTTAATTGTTTTTCGCTTGTTATTCGGTGTTAGGGTTTTGTTTCCCCCTATCATTAGTGGATTTTGATTGATTTGTTCTGAGTTTCTGTTTTTGCCTTTTAGTTTTTCAGCAGCTGGAGATTGATTATGTGATCGAGGAGAGTCACAGGGAGTTGCTGCCGAACTTGTCTGAATCTGCTGCCGTTATCAGAATCTTTGGAGTCACGAAGGAAGGTCTGTCGTCTTTCTGCTATCTTCATGCTACAAAATTTGGTTTCTTAGACAATTGGAGACAAACATTGCTGATTTGTTTGTTTATAGTATCGTGGGAGTTTGTAGGGAATAAAGAAAACCTGAATGACCCTAGATTTAGAAATACGAATCTATTATATGAATTTGTTAATTTTGAGCAATATATGCATAGATGGCTAACTACACAATTTGATTTTGGTTCCATAGCGGAAAACTGAAACACACTATAATATTAGTGGGAAACCAGACTTATTTGGATTTGTTAGGTGTTTTGGTTGTCAAATTAAGATTTATCAACCTAGTGCACAAATAGTTTGTTTGATTCGAGCATACTCATCAGGTACCTTTCACAAACAATGAATTTTTTGTGCCTTGAAATAATCTGTTTTGAGATAACTAGTAAAATGTTTGTTTGAAAAAGTTGTAGTAAAAAATAAAAATGGTATATGACCTATCATTGTACTTATGATTATGGATCTCAAGTAAACCGTGCAGCACCTTGTAGGAATTATATAATTAACTTATATTTTCTTTGTTTTGTTTGTCAGGAGACAGTGTTTGCTGCAATGTTCATGGGTTTGAACCATATTTCTACATCTGTTGCCCTCCTGGAATGGGTCCCGATGATATCTCTCATTTTCAGCAAACACTCGAGGTATCTGGTTTAGTACCTGAAAATACTTTTTTTTTTTTTTTTCTGGATTTTAATGTAAAAGTGAATAGGATTCATTTATTTAACTTGCAAACTGCTTTAGTTAATTGCTTTTGTCATGCTTCAGGGAAGGATGAGAGAAGAAGACAATAGAAAAAGTAATGTAAGAAAATTCATTCGCCGCATTGAAATGGTGCAGAGGAAAAGTATTATGTATTATCAGCAATCTGATTCGCAGTCCTTTCTAAAAATTGTAGTTGCACTCCCAAAACTGGTTGCCAACTGCCGTGGTAATCTTATATAGTTTCAATCGATATTCTATTTTGTGATATATCAATCATCTTATCCTAAGTCAGATGTCCAGAATTACTTTTATGTTAAAGCTGCATTCTTGAGTTTTATTGGCTGGATTCTTAGTTTGTCGTGTATGGCCGTATCACACACTTTGGGCTAAGTGTTAAATATTAGGTTCATGCATATTACACTAGTATGTCTGCATTTTTTTGACAGTTGTCTATGTCGAATTTGCTTCACTTATGAATCAGTGTTTCTCACCAATATTTCAAAACTTGTCAGATATTCTTGATAGGGGTATTCAGCTTGATGGTCTGGGAATGAAGAGCTTCTTGACTTATGAAAGCAATGTACTTTTTGCCCTACGGTTCATGATTGATTGCAACATAGTAGGTGGAAATTGGATTGAAATTCCAGTGGGAAAATATAAGAAGATAGCGAAAAGCTTGTCTTATTGCCAGTTGGAGTTTCATTGCCGGTATCCTCTTCCATGTGTGTAATATCTGTGTTAAAGGGTTATTGAATATCAAAATCTTTAGATTTTTTCTGTTCTCCCCTTAACAATATTATAGGTATTCTGATTTGATTAGTCATGCTCCAGAAGGGGAATATTCAAAGATGGCTCCATTTCGCATATTGAGTTTTGACATTGAGTGTGCTGGTCGTAAAGGGCATTTTCCCGAGCCTAGCCATGATCCTGTTATCCAGGTCCCTTTGCCTTCTCTTTTCACACACGCAACTTAGTGCACTGTGTTATTATTTTTTATCTGAAAATTCAAAGTCTCATTTCTCTCATATTGCTAATTTGGTTACTTTACAAGGAGAAGACCAGCCACTTATTCGTAATGTGATGACCTTTAAATCATGCTCTCCTATTGTCGGTGTCGATGTGATGTCATTTGATACAGAAAGAGAAGTCCTACTAGCTTGGAGGGTAATTTCATTGTGTTTATCCATGTTTATACTTATGAAACATAAGAATTTCTGCAAACCCCACCAATTTTGTTCACTAGTCTCCTCTTGGGATATGCTAATTAAATAATTGACATCTTGCATGTTTTGTTTTATAGGATGATGTTTTTTGTAGTTCTTACAACTTCATCAATGGTGAATGCCATTAAATATCCTTTGTTTCTTAAACTTGTATATCAATAAGTCAATTTGATATTATGTAACTGTTGAATGAATTATAATCTTATCTCTATTACACCCTTATATTTTGATGGAGGTGTTCTTCTTGCAGGATTTCATTCGGGAAGTGGACCCTGATATTATTATTGGATATAACATCTGCAAATTTGACCTGCCATATCTTATTGAGGTGCTGACTTGACTTTTAAACAGAACAATTTTAGAGTTGATAACTGGAAGGTTGTGTTATTTAAAACAAAGGTTGTGTGCATGTTGGTGTGCTTATTGTTTCAATTTAATTTGTTATTGCCTTGTTTTTTCAGAGAGCTAAAAACCTGAATATAGCAGAATTTCCAATTTTTGGTCGTATTAGAAACAGTAAAGTTCGGGTAAATGATAGAACTTTCACGTCAAGGTAAAGAGATATAGTCTTCTCTCTTGTACATGTTTCCTCTCATTATCTTATAATAGTCGTATTCTGGTGGGTTGTAGGTTTTGTTAGTTTCATGAACTTTAATGGATATAGAAACTTGATTTCTATAGCAAATCCTGCATTTTACATTCTTAACATTTTCAATGAGTTTTGGAATTAGTTTCTTTTTCTTTTAATCTGCCTTATTGATACTGGTTTTGTAGGCAGTACGGGACCAGGGAAACTAAAGAAGTTACAGTAGAAGGGAGAGTTCCGTTTGACTTATTCCAGGTTATGTCAATATTGTTTTGCTTTAATTGGCTTGTGATGGATACTGAGTTTATTGCTTAACAGGTTTATTTCTTATGTTTTCATTTGAAGGTTATGCAAAGAGACTACAAATTAAGTTCTTATTCACTAAATTCGGTCTCAGCACACTTTCTTTCTGAGCAGGTGAAGTCATTCTTTTGATATCATTTCAACAATTATTTCCCCAGTTATTGTGTATTGGCACAACGGTAAGGCTATTGCATTCGGACTTGGAGATGATAAGTTCAAATCTGGAATGCCTCTCTTCTTAGGGTATAAGATTGAGTACATCTACCCTCCTTCGTCCCATTAGGTGGTAGCCTTGTTCGCTGGGTTACCCTCTTATTCCTTTATTTTTCTGGGTCACCCTCTTATTCCTTTATTTTTCTGTTTCAAATACATCTTGGAAGTGAGAGTTGTTAATGGGATTTGGATCATGGTTGGAAAGTACAATTAACACATCTTTATATTAATATATAAATATGATACCTGTCTATTGATAACACTAGATGTAGTTGCTGATTTACATGCACAAACTCATGATCAAGGTTATCGAACTAGCGAGTTGACTCGTAAACTCGTCCAAGTTTATGTTTCTACCACCCCTGACCGAGTTGACTCGCGAGTAAACTCGTTTTTTGAATAAACTCGGTGGACTTGGAAACAAACTCGGTCGCTCAAACTTGCAAGTCTAGCACCGAGTCAGCGAGGGAACCCAAAACCACCCAAAACTTAGGTTTTCACCCCTGTTTAAAAGACCCTCACAGTCGTCTTGCATCACCGCCATTGTCTGTTGATCACGTTGGCTTCTGTCACGCTGCCGTCGTTTTTTGTCTCGTCGCATGTTCGTCTTCTGTTTGCCCCATCGTTTGTCGATTGCATCACACAGCCTCACCGTCGTGCACCTCGCCGTTTGCGCACCTCGCCGTCACGCTCGTTGCCGCATCTTACCGTCGCTCTCACGACTCCCTCTTTACGTCGCGCTTGCTGCTACCCCTCGTCGTTGCATTATGTGGCTACGGGCTCTGATTTGCTCGCCTGGGTTATTTCATTTTAATGAAAGTTTACTATGTTTTTTAATTTTAAGAGTGGCTTGTTGGAATAAAATGAGAATTGAGAGTCTAATAATTGTATTTTTCTGCATCAGTCCTCTAGGATTTTAGGATGTAGGGTGTTCTTTACATTTTCTTGGTAGAAATATCACCATATTATCTTCACTTTCACCTAGAAGTAAAAATACTACATGGAACTAGACTATTATATTGTTCATAACATTTGTGTTTTATTGTTATTTAGTTATTATTTTATTATTGGTATATTATTTAAATTTATTCATTTTAATATTACATAATTATTATTATGTATATATATTTTTTAAAATTTTTTAATGAAGTAGACTGTTACGAGTTGGGTTTACGAGTCGAGTTTATCGACCTCTCACGAGTCTAAGTAGACTCTCGAGTCTGATAACCTTGCTCATGATTTGACATGAGCATTGGTCTTTTCAATTGGATTGCAATGGAGTTGTAATTTTACATATATGCATTTCAGTTGGTCCATTTATTTGGTGTTTGTATGTTTGCATGTGTGTATGTGTTTTTTTTTTTTTTTTTGCATTTATTGGCTTAGTGATTGCTTATTCATATAGTGCAGAAAGAGGATGTCCATCATTCTATCATATCTGATCTTCAGAATGGAACCGCAGAAACTAGGAGGCGCCTTGCTGTGTATTGTTTGAAGGTTTGTTTTGTGGTTCTTTTCTCCTAGGATGCTTTATTGCCACCTTTTATTTAAATGATTATTGTCTAGTTTTTCTTTTGTTTCCTACCTAGTTCTCACTGTCCTGTAAGGTAATTACTTTGTAACTCAGTTGATGATGAAATTGTGATTGTGCAACAGTTTTGGTTTGCATTGTTTGTTAGTTTTATGGAACACTTCTGTTTGGGAAAGATTTACCATGTTATTTGGTGGCCTTGGCTTCTGTTGGGAAGTTTGGGAAGTTGTATAGAAGGCTCTGTTTGATTTATCCTTTTGATGTGTAGCAAATATTACCACTTAATTTTATTGGGCAAGTTATCACTTAGGTTGGCTGTAACTAATTCTAACCAACTGATGACAGATGTTATTTATCTGGCATATTACAAGGACAGTAACATACTCAGTAAAGTTTCAATAATTTTTTATCCTATTATACTTAATAATTTAGCTTTAAAAGGTTTTGTTGTTTGTGATTTTTTTTTGTTGGTGAATTGTTTGTGGGTTTTTAACCTATTAAAGGGTTGTGTATCTGATATGGTGAATCCATTATGGGTATTTTACATGTGAGAGAAATTGACCGTTCAATCTGCTATGCAGGATGCATATCTTAATCAGCGGCTTTTGGATAAATTGATGTTAATTTACAACTATGTGGAGATGGCTCGAGTAACAGGTGTTCCAATTTCTTTTCTACTTTCCAGAGGCCAAAGCATTAAGGTAAGCATCAAAGTTTTTTTTTTTTAATTAACAATGCTGGGAATAACTTAAAATGATTGAATGTATCAATAATTCCTTGTTTTTTCTTCTTTTCCAGGTACTTTCTCAACTTCTTAGGAAGGCAAGACAGAAGAATCTGGTCATTCCTAATGTCAAACAGGTTGGGTCTGAACAGGGAACATTTGAAGGTGCCACTGTAAGTTCATTAATTTCTTTTTCATATTCATTATTTTAACGGTTAATGGGCGTTTATTCACAGATTCTTTCCACTTTCAGTGCATATACAATAATGTCTGCGTGTATGCTTCTAATATGAAATGAAATACATTTTCCATTCATACAACTATTCGATGCCTTGTATTTTCTGAGTATTTTATATATATATTTTGTCACTACAAATTAGATTTTATACTGAATTGGGTCACGAATGAATTGGAAATTCAAAATCTCATAGCATCGTTGACTCTTACAGCGAGACTGCACTGCAATAAAGTTGTCAGATTTGAGTCTATGGTAACTCATTAAGGTTCTACAAACTTAAGACTTTGCCTAAACTAGTGTTAAAACTACCTAATCATATATACAAACAAAATATGTTGCCCTAAAATCAAAACCACGAAACACAAAATAGACAAATTGCTGGAATACAATTATCCAAGTGGATCAAATGAACAAGGACTTCACAGATATTTACATGCACTGTACTGAGCGTACCAGAGTTAAACAGAGTATCTTTGACCTTTTGATTGAGTTGCCGGTTTATGAACTATGTTTGGTATAATTTTCTCCTCTATATTCATGAAACAATCACCTTTGTCCATGTACATCTTTTTTTGTTAGATAGAAATGTGGATATTGTATTTTTACTTTACAACTGCAACAAAGAAAGACAATTATGCTATATAGCATTGCCTTTTTGGTTTAGGGCTAGTAGGTAAGAAAATAACTTTATCCTAATAATGACAGATATGCAGTGAGATTTTATTCGGTTTTAGTTTTTTGATTGAAAACTGTTTGAACCATGAGAAAGGTCTCCTAGGGTATTGTAAGGTACTCCAAGTGCTCCCACTCCAGTTAAGATGACATTAATAGACACAACAGCAGAATATAGAAGAAACAGATGAATGAAATCAAAAGAAACGAGCAACGGGACTACAGAAGAAGGATATATCAGTATGGTAACCCTTAAAATCTGCAAGAGTGTAAATTCTGTGTATGGAATTTTGAACAGATAAGGAAAATACAACAGTAAAAGGATATTTGGCATTCGAGAGGCAAATACTCTCCTCCAGTTTCCCAATTCACTCTTTTCTTGCCCCTCTTCATACTGACTTAGACAATGAATTTCACCCACCAATAATTGCAATAAAAATCTCTGGAACATTTATCTTTATATGTAGGGACTTATCTGATGTTTTATGTTCTAAAATAGAGATTGAGGTTTAATGAATTTTGATCATCATAACTAGAGTATATTTTTAGTAATATTTGAATTTTCCCCTAAGATTCTGCAGTTTTGGGAATGTATATGAACCTTCTAGTATCTAAAATTTATTTATCAAAATTTTACAATCATTTATTATATTTTATTTTTAAAATATAAAAGGACAGGTTCATTCAAAATTTTTTATATTTTTTATTTAAATTGTTTCAATATTTGTGCTTATTAAAAACAATATAACCCATTAAAACACAATAAACTAAATTAATGGGTTGAAAAACAGTTAGAATTAATGAGAGTTCTTGCAAATGGCGAGAGTTTAAAAATTGCTGTAAATAACGAGTTTAAGTAATCAATCATAAAAGGATAAATTACAAATAACACATTTAGTAAGAATTAAAAATGTCAAAAATATTAATTATAACCTAAGTTAAATAATGTAACAATATAATCCACTCTTATAATATATAACAATTTACGTATTATATGCTATTTATAAACAATTATAATAGTTAAAATATGAATTGCATCTCAACGCTATTTACACTATAAATTAATATTAAATACTTGACGAAATTTTATCTATCCATAAAGTGTTAGACGGATTTAATCCGTCATTAATTAACGATAAATTTATTAATAAATTTAATCTGTCGAATAAATATAAATTTTATTAAAATAATTTTTATTAAAAAAATAACTAAATAATCTTTACAATAAATGTTAGACATTGATAAAAGCTTTGCAATCATAATATGGTTAAGTAAAATACATGATTTATCTTAATTTGTAAGATAATAAAAAACATGAGAAAGAACATTAAATTATCCGGTGAGATGAACCGGAATAGCAGGTGGATTTGTTCTGAAAGGAGTCGGAATGAGAAGAGAAAACAAATGAAAGGTTGAATAGAAAGAAGGAAAATTTAGGTAGCCTTTCAATCAAGTGTGTTCTAGATTTGAGATGGCAACATCTGAATCAGAAAAAGCAAAGCCAAAATCACCCAAAATTTTCCAACTTTTGTTTGGTTAGATGAAGAAATGGCCCCATCACATTTTCACCTGGCTAATTAAACACACCTCTCACATCAACAGCAACAGACAAATAACACTCTACCCCCCTTTCATTAATTCTGTCACAAAATCTTACATCTTTTTAATTTAATGTTTTCAACATTCATGTAAAAAGATATGGATTTTTATCCAATGCAATGTTTTCAATAAGTGCTTTCTAATAATAATATATGGTAACATATTTAAAATCAGTTTTAAAATTATAATTTGAATGTAAGTCTAACCTAAATTTAATAGTTTTGTAATGTAAAAATTATTTTAATATACATATATATATATATATATATATATATCACATATGATTTATATACATGTTCAAAATCACATGTTTTAGATGTTAAATGATGAAGTGTTTATGTGTGTATTTTTCAAGGTAGGATCTATTAAAAGTTTAATTTTCGCTCAATTATGAATCATTAAAATTAAAATACATTCAATTCAGACAAATTTTAATTAGTTAAAATTGAATTGTAATATGTTTGAACCAATTACAATGATGTAAGTAATGATTGAATGTTTAAAAATAAAAAACAACCAATTTAATCTAAATAAAATTTATTTAATTGTGATTGAAATGGTTTGACAATTAAAATAAGAATTTAAAAATAAATATAACAAATCAATTTGTAAAATTCAAGTTAAATTAATGAAAGAAGTACGCACTTTTTGAAGGCTACTTAGAGAAATCTTTTCAAATATTTATTTCGATTCATAAATTATATTATATGAGAAATGAGAGGATACATGTTTAAATAAATTAAAATAAAATTTATGTATTGAATTCCTTGATGTATATATCTTCTCGAACAAGAGTATTGCATGATATATAAAGAATTTAGGGATTGTTTGGCCGATATACTTATATTTTCATACAAAATTTTTATTTTTTTTAAGATTATCCTTGTAAACTAACAAACATCTTAAAATTCTATTTGAAAAAAAAAATATACTTTTTATAAATTTCTTAGTCAATGTTTTTCTATATTCCTGATCTTATCTTTTGATCTCTTCTTCTTGATTTTTTTCTCAACAATACTTACTCCATCTTATTATAATATAATTTGTTTTTAATCTATGATCTTATTATTTTGATAATGAAGAAAAGAAAAAATTTATTCAAATCAAAATTAATTATCATACATTATGGTTAACCTATTATTTGTCATCTTAAAAAAAAAACAGTTATCACATAAAAAATATAATTTTAAAACACATATATAACCTTATAAGTAAAAATAATAAAATATTATTTTTCATTTATCTCATTTTTTTTATAGAGGTGGTTACACTATGAAAAAAATGTAGAGTTCACATCTATCAACTTCAAATAGATGTTGTATCGGGAAGAAAAAAAAAAAAGAAAAGATATGGTGCATTGATTGGTGGGGGTGTTGTTTATCTTCATCCCATTACCATTTCTCGTTCCCCTTCATTTAATTTAATAATGCAAACTTTGTTTCTGCCATGGCCATATCACTTTATTGCATGAAAGTCATCACCACATTTCACTCTACTCTCATGATCATGAGTTATGACCATCTTCTTCCATTTGTCTTTTGCTTTTGGATCTACTTTGCCAAATTAATCTCCACCAACAATTCAAACTTTCTTAATCTTGAACAATCACTGATTCATATATATATATATATATATATATATATATATTTTTATATATATATATATATATTTTGATTGGAAATTTTATATTGATTAGAGAAAAAGTTTTTCAATAATTTATAATTGAGTGTAAATTTATTTTATAAATTGATTTTGTAGAATTGAGTTAAAGTCTATCCTAGTAAGATTGGTATTAGGACTATATCTTATGAGATTATTATCAGACGATCTATATATATATATATATAATCTTATGTAGGAATTAGACTTTAGAGTTTCTCCACATGAAAGAAATATGTTAATCTTAAATCAACTAAAAAAAGTCTTTAATTAAATACAAACCTTACTTTATAAATAAGTCAATTTTATAAATATGTCAATTTTATAAAATTAAACTAAGCTTAAAATTCACTTATATATATATATATATATATATATATATATATATATATATATATATATATATATATATATATATATATATATATATATATATATATATAAATAGATAACTTTGCTTCATATCTCATCAAACAATACTCTAATTAATTATAAGAACTTTAAAAATGAATTATGAAGTTAAATGAAAATTTTAAGAAAATGTCGGTTTTAGTATTTCAAATATTTGCATCTCTATTTCCCATCATTTACAATTTCTAAATAAACTATTAAAATATATTGGCAATGAATTGCTCAATTTTTTAAATTTTAATAATGTATTTTTAATTAAAAATTATTTTTATATTATTTACTAGTATTTTTAATAAAATTGTTTTGTTTTATATTCTTTTTAATAAAATGATTAATTACACAAACAGTTACGATCAAATGATTTTCTCGAAAGAAATTTTCCAAACGAAAAGGATTAAAATTTAAAGTAATAGTATTTTGGAATAAATTAAAATATTCAAAAAGCTTATAAAATGAATCAGAAAAAATATTATTGCAAAATAGGAGGAAATTGTTATGTACTAATAAGATAAAATCATTTTAAATTATCATTCAATTAAAAATTACGAAGTATGATAAATGTGTTGATTTCTTCCCAATAAGTAATAAAAAAGTCAAACAACGACAACATAAAAAGTTATATATACTAATGAACTATACTACGTCATTCTACATAATACCCCGTATTAATTATCTTAATATTTATAAGAAATAAACTACCAAATGAGACGAAATAATATAAATTTTTTATCAGTTATATCTGTAAGTCTTGATTCATCCATTGTTGTGTACGTATGTCAAATTATATATAACAGTTTATTTGTTCAGTCTAAATTTACAATATAAAAAATTAGCAATACTAAATCAACAAGTTTGATAATTTTTAAATCACCGTTATAGGCCAAATCGATCCAATTATTAGCGGATATATACCTATACTTTTTCTACCATGATTCTTCATAATACTATTCTCCCTCTCTCTCAATTTCTTTGATATTTTTGACACACATTAGGTTGTCTTTGTTTTAGAAGTAGTTAACATGAGTGATTGCTTGTGGTGGGGTCTGGCATAGGTTGTCTCATATGCACTTTGAAGTCAGTCTTCCACGTGCTTCTGGGGACTCTCCCCATCTTCATTACATATCTCTCTTCTCTCTTCTTCCATTTTTCACTGCCATTTTCTTCTCACCACAACCACCATTGGACATGGAAGAAGGACCAAGCCACAACAACAACAATGAAGTTGCTGATGGAATGCAATGCATTCACCACCCTCACCGCACTAACAACAACAACAACACTGCTGCCATCTGTGCTTTCTGTCTCCAAGAAAAACTCGGCAAGCTTCTCTCTTCTTCTTTCCCTTCTCCTCCCTCTGTCAAAACCAAGAACAACAAACCCCCCACCACCTCCTCCAACTCTTCCTCTTCAGGTAGCATCATTTTCAAGCGGAGCAAGTCCACCAGGACCCACGCTTTCATCCACCACGACCACGACTTCAGTCCCAGGAAAAAGAACGGTTTTTGGTCTTTTCTGTATCCTTCATCGAAGAGCCCAAATGGTGGGAAGCAGAGGCAGAAGTGCTTGGGAGTACACACCCAGAGAAAGAGTGATCACGTGATTATGGAAGAGGACAAGTGTTTGAGCTCTTCCTCTTCCAAGGTTTCGAGATCCAGATCTGTTGGGTGTGGTAGCAGGAGCTTCTCTGCTGATTTCTTCGAGAGGATCTCTTCTGGCCTCGGCGACTGCACTCTCAGGAGAGTCGAGTCTCGACGCGAAGGAAAACCTGCTGGTGTTGTGAACCATTGCATGAAGGAAAGAGTAAGGTGCGGTGGAATCTTCGGTGGCTTCGCTGTGACTTCGTCGTCGTCTTCTGCATCTTCTTCTTCTTGGGTTTCTTCCACTGTGGATGATGGCAGAGGAAGGAGTTGGGGGTGGGCGTTGGCTAGTCCCATTAGAGCTTTCACCACCAAAGCGTCTTCTTCTTCTTCTTCTTCTAAGAGAGACGCTTCTGATAACATTCCTTCTTTGCTCACTGTTAGAGGCTGAACTCAAACTATGAACAAAAAGAGAAAGAGAGAGTGTTTTGGAGGCTTTATTTTTGTTTATGCACATTATCACGCTTGTTCATCTTCGTTAATATATATTGTAATACTTTCAAGTTCTAATTTTTTCTCACATTATTCTTTCTTTTCTTTGTTTATTGTATTAGTTGAGTGATTTTTTTTGTTATGATCATTGGCTATAGACTATGAAATACTCTTTCTATATTATGCCACCATATTTAGTGCAACATATGTACCGGATGAACTGGGAAATTAATTGGAAAAAAGAAAGTTAATACTATTTTTTTGTGTCAATATTTGTTGCATTTAATTAATGTTGTCTTTCAATTTTTTTATTCTCAATATTGTACTTTGTTAAAAGTATTAATTCAATTTGATCTCTCGTTAAATTGAATGCACATACATAGATGATGATTTACAATACTTGTACACCACTAGATGAGGTTGTCTCATATTTTCCTCTTTATCTATTTAGGTCATCTTTGTGTTTTTCTTTTTTTTTCTCTTCTTTCGGGTTTAACTATGTGGTTGATTCTCCATCAACGTCTCACTATCATTTCTCATCATCTTATAGTTGTAATGTTCGGGTGTTACAAAATCTACATAATTCCTCTCATACCCATTTTTCATTGTGAAAATTTTTCAGAATAGTTATAACTGTTAAGAATGTTTAGAAACAATTTTGAGGTTTTCCTAATTACAAGGTTGGAGTTTAGAAACAATTTTGAGGTTTTCCTAATTACAAGTTGGAGTTATGGAATTTTGTTTTGCTAAATTCAGAATTTTTTATGTGTTTCATGTTTTATTTTTGGTTTTGTGAAGATTAGTTGGATGTATATATTTGATTCATTTGTGTTATTGTTATATTAAAAAACAAAGTGATATTGAAGAGTAGTGGGGTGCAAATTTTTCAAATGAAGCATTGATGAGGTTAGTGATTAGAAAATGTAATCATGGTATAATAAAGAAAGAAGATATATAATCTAGAGAATATAAAATAAGTGTAGTTGTTGTTAGTCACCATATATTTTTCTTATTATGATTAACATAATTATGGTATTAATGTTGTTCAAATTAGTATGATATATTTTTTAAAACTTAGATCTATTTATAGTTACATTATCTTTGTATCAAGTGTAATAAATTATGTATTATTTTGTATTGTAATGTTTAATGAGTATATGTAATTTTGATTAGTGCAAGGAGTATAAAGTTATTGTTATATTTATATTTATTATTTTACGAAAGAAAGAACATAGACTTATTATATAAAAAAGAGCTATAATAAAAGACAACATACTTAGGTGTGATTTAACTTCATCATTTAGTAATAATTGTATTTGTCTAAATTATTCTAAAAATACATCAGAAATAACAAATACATCTCAATAACAAAATTGTACTTTAAAATACATTTAGATAATAAATATATTTGAATATAATTGTACTTCAAACATGTAAAAAAATACAATAAAACTAAACACAATCGTTGAAGGAAGTCTCTATGTTTTGGTGGGATTCTTGTTAACACTGATGTGTGATGGTATGGCAAAGACATGCAATTTGTGATAGTTTCTGTGGAATCACTATTCACATGCATTCACATGTTGGAGTGATATATGCACAAGGGAGACGATATATAGAACTACTCATGGCCATGTTATGGGTGTTTTGTGTTATCTTAATTATAAGCAGTGTCAAAAGCAAGTTGATTTTCCCTTTGGATGCTACTTGTGATTGTTATCCTCTTCATATTTTAGTTCATAATCAAATTTTCTTCATGTATTTTACCAAAGTTTTCCTCAATAGTCAAATGCATGAACATGGTTGCAGATGAAGTTTTAGTGGTCCCAAGATTGCATTCACAAACAAGATCATGCATTCACTGTTTGTAACATTTATTATATAGGCTTTTGTGGCCGACTAGTGGCAGTTCTTGAGTTTTTTTTTTAACATTTTCTCTCCAGTTATCCATCTACACAGCTGTATACAAATGCTAATACTTTATTGTGATCTGAATCAAAAGAACTTAAGGAGTTTCAGAACTTTGTTAAAGGAATCTGAGTGTGAACAATCTGATGTAAAACTAGATTGTTAAGTCAGAATTTTTAATAATTATTATTAATCCAAGAAAAAAATTTAAGATTTTTCAATTTTATTTCTTTTTTATGTTTATTAAATTTCAATATTTCAAAGAAGTTTTATTTCTTTAATATATTATATTTCAATGTAAATTGTTTATCATAAATATAAATGTGATTTTAAAATATTTATTAGGAAATTCTGTTTGTAGTATAATTTATATATTCAAAATAATTTATCTCTTAAAAATTAGATTTTGTCTTATACATTAGATAAATTAAAAAAGACTGGTTATTAACATATTTTAAGAAAAGTAAATATTTGGAAGAAGAAAAAGGTGAAAATATTGATTTTATTTATTATTATAATTCAGTTAAATTGATGTTGATTGATATTAATATATAATGAATATCTGGGAAGATAAGATAAAATATGATGGAGACAATTGCCTCCATGAAAAGTACATAAATGGAAGAAGACACAGAAAAAGCTGCTTCAAAGACACATATTTTTGGTCCACCTATTTTATTTATAATATAGGAGAAAATGGTGATTTATTTGATACATCTTTGATGTCTTTACTTTTTCTTATCACATTATGTATTATATTTTCTGACTCGATGTATTAAATAAATATAAATAATTAGTGTCCAAATGAATTGAGTCACCGGGTTCAACTACATTCGATGGAAATAAGTTGAATTTAAGGTTTGATACGAATTTAATATAAGTTCTTTATTTTGATTTAATCTTTACACAATTCAAATTTGTTAATAACTTTATTCAACTAGTTAAACTTCACTTAACTTAAAAAAGAATATTTTTATTTATCTACTTCATACATGTTATAGAGAGAGAGCTGTTTCATAAAACAGTCGAGTTAAAGTACGCATAATTTAAATTTAACTTATTTAACTATTTTATTTTTTAAGTAAAATTTAACTCTGAGCTAGATTTGGTAAGTTAATTGTGGAATGCAGTTTTACACTATATTTGAGTTGATTGAGTTATCAACACTACCTATTAATAGAGCCGAGTTTGATTGAATATGTCAATTCGTAAACGAAATATGTTATATAAAAGAAATTATTTAATAAATTAAATTATATTTTCTTTTATTCACCTATTTTATAAAAATATTATTATCTTTAAAAAATATTTTAGTAAAACTTACATACGTATTATAATTCAGATTAAATCATTACGCTTAATATTATAATTAATTTCATTAATATAATGTAATTTTTAATAGTATAGTTTTTTTAAAGCGATTTAAAATGGTTCATTAATTTGTTCGTATGCATAAGATTCTGTAGACCAAAATTTATAACCTTATTTAAATTAGAGACGAGGTGAAATCTAACCATTTAACATCTCTACCTAACATCTTCATTACATGAGTCATTATGTAGCATCTTAATTTAATTTTTATGGGTTCTTTCATATCGCATTTTTGTAATTTTTACTCTAATGCAAAAGTTGTATAGATCCACTCTTATCAATATTTAATTTAATTGTTAATAGAAATATATATTTTCAAAACAGAAAAACAATTTTTTATTCTTATAACCATTATTTTATTTAAGATTTGAGTTTTATTTTTTTATATCATGATGCTTTGATGTTAGCTGTAAACTCGTGTATTAACTATGTAAAATGACTACATGTAGTATGTGGGCCATTGAGCCCGGTCTTATTTTGGTGTCCTTAGGTAGTTGGGCTCAATGTAGGTCCAAATGTTTTATTAATTTTCATCTCTGTCTATAGACTGATTATTCCTGCACCTCCATGGTGACTTCCTACACCTCCATAATTTTAACATATTCTCATTTTAGTCTTGAGAAAAAGGTAAAAATAACCTTCATTCATAATAACTGTCATTTATTTCTTTTTTATATATTTTCTGCACCTTTTACATTGCGGGTTGGACAACCCGCAATGTATTTAAAAAACAATTTGTGTGTAATGTAATGGTGGTTATCATGCTAGTCTTATACTTAAAGGTCTCCACTTCGATCCTGGACAAACTCTATAAAAGACTAATAATCGAATTAAACATTTTTTTCATTTTGTTTATTTAATAATTATAAATATATTAAAAAAAACTACTTTTGCATATTTTCATATAAGGCCAAATGACAATCACATTGTCAAGCACTTGTAAGATAGGCACATCCTTTTATAATAATTGACATTTACACCTCATCTAGTTTTTTTTTTTTTTTTTTTAATAAATGACACTCGCTTTTTTTTATATTTTTAATAAAAGGGTACTTATCTCGCTTGTTCTATAGTAAAACAATAACACATTCATTAAAACTTTAATAAAAAAAGGTATGAAAATTAAAAATTAAAGTTTTGAAATATAAAAATAAAAGAAATATATAAAAAATTAAATTATTTTGTTCTAATATTGTTTTAGATATTTTTAAATGACGATTATAGATTATGAAGACAATAAATTTGTGTTTGATTTTCACTTTGTAAACTGAGTTAGTGACACTTAAAGTATTATAAGTTGGATTAGTTTTTGACCAATTAAGCTAAACAAAATATAAAATAAAGTGTTCGTTTATTGGATCTTACAATATCCCCTCCTTTATTTTATTAATAACAAAGTTGCAATCTTACTCCTTATATTATTTATATTTATATTCCCGTTATTTGTATTTATATTAAAATCATATATAAATATAATAATAAGTTAATAAATTTAATAGTTTATTTATAATTTTTATTATATTTTTAATATATAATAATTAAATCATTCCATCTTTATGTAAAAATTCTGTATTTTTAATATTTTAAATTTTTAGAATTTTCCATTTGAGTTTTAAATTAGTATGATATTTAAAAAAAAAAAAAGTGAATTTCACTATATTAAAATATAAAAGAAGTGGATATCGTTGATTGAAAATCTGTTTAGAAAAGATATGAATGTTATTTTATTAAAAACATAAGAGAAATGAGTATATTAGATGGATGTAAGTGTTATTTAGCATGAACTAAGAGGACATAATTAAAATTCCTTATATATTAATGATGATTAATATTTATTATCATTATTGTTGTACTAAAGTGTTGATTTAGATTTTTGTATTGCATATTACATTGATGTTCTAGCTATCAAATTATGGTCCCATTGAACAATTTATATATACGCACAAATAATCATTAGGTAGAGAGTAATTTTCTCTACAAATATTTCATTAGGGAACAATACTAAGATATTTTAGAATGCATCTATAATTGTGTCCAATTTAACGTAAATTAAGCTAAAATAACAAAACTAATCTAACGGCAAATAAATAATTAAGATCATGGACCACTTATAAAAGTGGTCCATCATAGATCACATATTAGAATAATCCATAAGTATTTGTGACATTGCAGATTAATAGTTAATAATGCCATGTGATATATGTAAGAAATTATTATGATAATTTTAACAGACTAAATATAAATTTAACCAAATATTTAATCATAAGTGATATTAAATGAAATAAACAAATAATAAACGTAGAAAACTAACTAAATTTGAAAAAAAATTATTAAATAAACAATATTTTATTATTATTAGACAATCGCATTTTTATATTCACATTTTTATTTTATTTAAATAATACAATTTAAAAAATATACATATGTTATTCTTGAATAAATAAGACATATATATATATGTAATATAAAAGGTTGTTCAGTATTTTATTAAATAATTTTATTTATTTACAATTAAAGCTATCTAATTAAGAAATTATATAAAAAAAAGTTAAAAGAATATGAGAACTTGGAAGACGTGCTCACCTGAATTTTCATAGAAAGAATAAACTGAGCGTGCACTAAAATCCAACGAAAAAAGACGCAAGAGACAGAAACGATAAGGTTTATAATTGCAAAAACCAAACAAAAACCAAATCTACTTTGTTTATTTGTTGATGCATGAAAATGACAGAAGAAGAAACTAGACTGATAAAAACCACACAACAAAACCAAAATCACTACGATTTGATTGAAACGAGGTTTGTGTTTTGTTGTGTTGTGTTTGTGTTGCTGAGCCTTCCCTCTCTACGAAGATTTCCCTTTGTGGTTCAAAAGCATGTTTCGGAGGTCCACCGGGTCAATCTCATCCCTGTGATTGATGGGCCTGTAGTATCCCGTCACTGGGTCTGGGGCCCAAGCCGATGAGGCCCCCGATGGGCCCGAACCATTCTTTGCCACACCCTTTTCTATTCCGCTCACACCCCCTCTCGCCGACGACGAAAGAGAAGAAACATCAGACGCCACTGCGTACCCTCGCCTGCACCATTGCACATAACATAATAAATAATAAATAAAACGTGCTGAATTGGTAGTTTTATTGCATGTGAAAAACAAAATGTGATGCGAATTTAACACGAGAAAAACATGCAAGGGAACCAACCGGTTGAGGGCGAAGGCAAGGGCGCGTTTGGCTTGTGAGATAGATTGCGCCATTATCTGAATGTTTGGTTTGTTGCTGCTGCGAAAGGGGGCGGCGCAGAACGCTTCCGCCGCAGCTACCACCTATCAACTCTTTCTCTCTGTGGAGGCGAACACACCTTAGGGTTTCGGTGGCACCTCTTTATATAAGCCTTTGCTTGGTCATTCAAATTTCAAAAGAGTAAATATTTAATAATATATATTACATTTATTTTTATTTATAAAAGATAATATTACTTTATAATACTCGAAAAAACACAGGTCAGAATGTGCTTTCATTCCCGTAACTTATTTATTTTTAGTTAAAAGACATAGGTGATAATTTATTAATTTATTTGAATTTGAGGAGTGAAAATAATGAGTTTTGACGTTGGTTTGAAAATGAAGTTATTTTCACATAAATTAAAAGATATATTAAGACATGAAACGTGTATATTACGAAAAAAAGTTTCTTTTTTTCAAATACTAATTATAGTTAAAAATATCTTTTTTAAAATGCATGAAATAATATAATTAAAATTTATTTATATGGAAAACGGAAGTAATGTTTTTTTTCAAAGTTTACAAGAAATAATATTAAATATATGTTGAAAACGGCAGCGTAGAGATGCGACGCGTTTGTTTTGAAAAGTAACGGCGAACTGCGGGAACAGACACACCGTGGCCGTCAAACCCCGTTTTTAGCGTCGGTTTAAGATATTTAATTAAAGAAATAAGAGTTTTAATCTCTTCATTTTGTTAATTCAATATTTGATAAAATATTAATATAACATTTGCACGAAAAATGAAAAAAAAAAGGGAAAATTTCAAGTAGTACAACATAGAAACAAAAAAAATAAAATCCACGAACAAGAACTTGATATGATCTATATAAATATTTTCCCATTTAGTAGAGCAACAATAAAGAACCACGAAAAAAAAAAGGTTTAAAATAAACACACTTGCATTCAAGGAAGGTATCCATTTATCTAAATGCCAAATTTTCATATAGCAAGTAAAGTAGTACAATATAGAGAGGAAAAGTAAGAAGAAAGTAATGAGACATGGCATGACTTTATTTAACTATAAATACTTAATTGTCATGCTAAACATTTAATAATTGTTATTAAGTGGAGGGCACATAGTGAAATCCCGAAGGAATAATCTTAGCAATAGTTTGAGTGGCAACACGATTGATCCCAACAAAGTCTAGGGTTGAAATAAGAGTCCCTGAAGAAGGAAGCTTTGTGTTGCACTTGGAGAGAGGGGTGCCAACCACTAAGTTGCAACCATTGAGCAGTGAAGAAAGATCCAACAACAATGGATCCATCATCATAGAAAACTTTCCATCATCACTAGTTGTAGCATTTGAAAACTCCTTTTCTCCACAAAGTAGTTGCACTTCAGCATCTGAAAATATTGTGAAGTTTCTTTTCACTATGAGAGTTCGGAAGATTATGCATTCTATCATGCATGTATATACTAAATATTATGTCTCATTCAAATTGAGTTGAGTAGGATAGTTTAACTTCTCTACATGCATTTTTTTAAGGGTGAAAATAAGTAAGAAAATTCAAATATGAATCAATTATTTGAGGCCTTACTTGGAAAAACAGGGTTTGAAGGAGGTTTGAGAGGCACATTATCCTTGGAAGTGCAAAACACAGTCCCTTGAATATTACTAACAGAACCAAGGAGACCACTGAGAAACCCTAGCTGAGCTTTGGTTTGTGGAATAGCCATTGCAGCAACAAGAAGAAATGTGATCAAATGTTTCAAACTCATGATGATGGCTCTTGTTAGACAAGGTTGTCTTGCTTGCAACAAGTTACATTGGATAAACAATTTATACTACAATGAAGTGCCATGTTACGTGATTCAACATTATTACCATTCACCAATTTGGAATTTGCGTATGCGTGTGAAAACCTACATGGCTATGCACTTTACTAAAAAACCAAAAATATTGTTTTTTAATTATCAATGAAGTTTTCAAGTTTCATTTTTTTTCTATACTAAAAAATATTCCTTTTCATTAAAAATTAAGTTTTTAATATTTTTCTTTTCCATACGTATGGGAACGTGACCCGTCATTGGATAAGATGTGAAAAAGAATAAAATGTCTTTTCTATAGACTTATTGATACTCAATCTGAATTGTCAAGAACAAAAAAAAAAATAAAAAAATCCACTTATAAAATCTGGCTCTCATGTTATTAAGAATTTGAAATAATATTAATAGTGAATATATAAAATACTTCTTTTGACATTGGGGTATATAGAGGTATTTTAACTTCTACTAATGAAATTAAATAAAGAAAAACATATTGGGTTATTAATAAACATTTTAATTACTGAAATATATTGGTAAGAGTATAAATACATTATAAATTGGAATATGGAGGCTTATAAATACACTTTCACTATGTAAAATGTCAACTATATTGTTTCTATTTAAAGACAATGATGTGATTATAAGAAAAAGAAAGAATGTCGTGAGCATATTTGTGTCTTAAAAGAAGTAACTGGTTCTCTTTTGGAAACTCTGTGATATTTTAAAGAGGAATAGTGAGTAGGCACTAGTTGAAAATTTGATATGTAATCATGATTCGCATTATCTCATATCACACACCCTTTGTTTTCACTGTTCATATCATTATTTTTTTTAGTGGAGTGTGAGTAAAATTACACTACTACTCTAATTTAGTACATTAACCCTACATTTTAAAGACTAGTATGTAGGTGTATTTCATGGACATTTTAATAGATGTTAATATCATTGACAATGAATGTTTTGTTAAATTAAAGAAATATTATTGTCAAAATTGACGAGAACTTGTGAAAATCCAAAAAGTTGTCTCTTGTTGATGTAGTGTGTTCAGATTTAAAACTATATTTAAATTAATTACGATTACAATATCTTTAAAATTCAGTTTATCCAACAAACAAGATATTTTAATTTGATAAAGTATAAGGTTTTAACTTAAGATTAAAAAGAATACTATTTGAAAACAATAAAAATTATAAAAAATATTAATTTAAATACTAAAAAATTTCTCCCAGATTTATCAATAATTAGTTATTTAAAAAAAATATGAATAACCATAAAATCTCTCTTAATTACGATATTTTTATTAACAAAGTTAAAATATTAAGACAGCAAAGCTAACACCACTTAGATTAATGATTTTTTGATTCACTGTGTATTTAATAACAAAAGCTCATATATATAATACGTGAATAAAAGATATTATTTCGGTCTCTTAATCATGAAAGTGGCAGTAAAGTTATGATTTCACTTGCACCCTGAAAGAAAGATAGCACAAAAAAAAAAAAAAAAAAAAAAAAAAAAAAAGTCATCGTTTCATACATAAACTTTGAAAGAAAAATAATTATCATATCATGCATACTAAAAACATTATAACACTAACCGTCTTTGATTTCCGTCAAAAACTTTATTTATTTATTTTTAATTTAGCATTCAACCAATAATATATAAACATAAGACTTCTTCTAAGTGTTCTTCTTAAATCTTTCTTCTAAGTGTTTTTTCACTTCCTCTATTACCCTATTCATTTGTTGTTCTTAACTATCTTGAATATGCACCTTTCTTATCATATTCATGTATATTTTCGAATTCAGAGTAGTGTGAAAAAAATTTGTGTTGTTATATTCCTCTTTCATCCGCTTTGTTCTAATATTTTATCTACATTTGTAATGTTATTTTTTTTTCTAATCCAAACAATTAATCATTCTCACAATACTTCGTTATTTTAAAGATAAATTTTCGAGTTATTCCTTATTCCACTCTAAATATGCTTATTTTAACAATTATTCCCAATAATTATATGAAGTCCCTAAGTATCTAATAAAATAAGAAACATCTTTTATAATTCTAATTGAAATGTTTGATATGTGAAAAAACAATTTTAGAGATATTATAATGTTATTAAGATAATATAATATTTTTTTTGGGTTTACTGTTCTTGAAATAATATAATTGATTTTTGAGTCAATATTAAATCTTCTTTAAATCTAAACCATAAACAATATAGTTATTTATTATTTTGTTTTTCTTTAAGAATGAACTTCTTGTAAATTTTGAGTTAACATCAACTAAATACAAAGAGCAAAATATTATCTTACTATGAAGAAACACGTAGTAATGAAAAACAAGCCGGTAAAACATAAGTCTACTTGTATAATAACTAGAATAAAATGTTTTTCTAATATTAACCAATATAGAATGAAAAAGTATTGTTGATAGAAATTTATTTTTACAAAATCCAAAAATTCATGGATCTCCTCACTTAATAAGTTTCGGTAGTTCTAATTTCAATCATTTAACTACGAATGTTTTTATTATAAAAACAGATTTTGCACTAAATTAATCCTTAATCTTCTCATCAGAAAATCTTAGTTTTTCCTAGAAAAACAAGAACCAAAAATAAACATTTTTGAAATCGAAGAAGGGTGATGAATGAAATGCGAAGATGATAAGTTCACGACATGGAACTACCATGTTTCGTTGTTTTGGTAAATCATGGACCAATGTTCATCCTTCCATTCATTCCATCTCATATTCATCATCATCAACATTTCAGAATTCATTCACAGTCACAGGTACCCACACACTCCGATATGCTCCTTTCACACTTTCAAGTTGAAGGGCACACACAAAATTGCATCTTTTTCAACGTAAAACGCTTTATTCAATCGTTTTTGTTCTTTTTTCCAGATCCCACAGTACTCCTCCGAGTTCTCCGAAGCTGCAGAGATTCTATGGATTTAAAAACTGCCACTCAAACCCATTCAAAAGTTGTTGTAGTTGGCCTTGCCACTTACCCTTCTCTTGTGTCATCTCTCATATCAACCTATGCTCGTTGCCACCAACCGCACATTGCCCTTCACGTTTTCTCCAACGTTTTGGACCTCTTCAGTAGGAATCTGGTAATTGATAGTTTGATGAAAGGGGGACAATGTGATGTTGCCAAGAAGATGTTTGGTAAAATGCCTGTGAGAGATGTGGTCACTTGGAACTCCATGGTTGGAGGTTACGTCAAAAACTCACGCTTCTTGGATGCATTGAACCTTTTCCAAAGGATGCTGAGTTGCAGGGTTGAGCCTGATGGGTTCACCTTTGCTTCTGTGGTTACTGCATGTGCACGCCTTGGGGCTTTTTGCAATGCCAAGTGGGTGCATGGTTTGATGGCTGAGAAGAGGGTTGAGCTGAATTATATTTTGAGTGCTGCTTTGATTGACATGTATGCTAAGTGTGGTAGGATTGATGTTTCAAGACAGGTTTTTGAGGAGGTTGTGCGTGATCATGTGTCTATTTGGAATGCTATGATTGGTGGGTTGGCAATTCACGGACTTGTAATGGATGTGACTCTGCTTTTTTCAAGGATGGATATAGAGGGTGTTTTGCCAGATTCTGTTACTTTTATTGGGATTCTGACTGCTTGCAGCCATTGTGGATTGGTTGAAGAAGGTCGCAAGTATTTTGATATGATGCAGAACCGTTTCATGGTTCAGCCAGAGCTGGAGCATTATGGAACCATGGTTGATCTATTGGGACGAGCAGGGCTAATGGAAGAGGCCTATGCTCTGATTAAGGTGATGCCTATGGAGCCTGATGTTGTCATCTGGAGAGCACTTCTGAGTGCTTGTAGAATATACAGAAAGAAAGAACTTGGTGAAGTTGCGATTGCAAATATATCTCGTCTAGAGAGTGGAGACTTTGTGCTGTTGTCAAATATGTATTGCTCTTTAAAGAACTGGGATAGAGCTGAGAGGGTGAGACAGAGGATGAAAATGGGCGGGATTCGGAAAAACCGTGGTAAAAGTTGGATTGAATTGGGGGATAACATTCACACATTCAATGCAGCTGATCATTCACATGCAGAAATGAAATCAATATACCGAGTGCTTGAAGGTTTGATGCAAAGAGCAAAGTTGGAGGGATTCACACCCTTGACGGATCTGGTTTTGATGGACGTGTCTGAAGAGGAAAAGGAAGAAAATTTAACATTTCACAGCGAGAAGTTAGCCTTGGCCTATGGGGTGCTGAAAAGTAGCCCTGGAACCAAAATCAGGATTTATAAAAACCTGCGTATCTGTCTTGACTGTCACAATTGGATTAAAACTGTATCAAAAATATTAAACAGAGATATCATTGTCAGGGATCGAATTCGTTTTCACCAATTCGAAGGTGGTGTATGTTCTTGCAGAGACTACTGGTAGAGAGTTAATTCTTGGTTGCATGGTTTAGTGACCCTAAGCTTATGCACATACTGATTTAGAAGAAAGTCTCTAAGATGTGTGAGAAGGGATGGACACCAAGTCCTTATGCACCAAAGTAATAGCATATCTCTCAACAAGGTACAAACACTAAAATAGTATTCACTTACATCTTTAGCATACCTGTTAGCTTTGAACAAGATAAAGTAACAACCATTTTGGATATAATTTTTGCTTCACATTGGTTCTAGGTTGCTACTCAGTAAATATGATGGGCAAAGTGAACCAGGATACCAAATGAAAGCTATTGTAGTAAACTGACTTTAAGTCATTAATAACTCAGTCAAATGCCTAGGGCAAGTGGCATAGCTCTGAATCATACTTGAAGTTCTTAAGGATCATGGTACATTGAGGGGAGTAACTGATGGTGGAAGTCCTCTTCTCCTTTTCGGTGTAGCTGCTCCCTCAACTTCTTCTGGTTCCCAGTGATACTTGCCACTTTGTGTTCTTCTTGATTCACCTCTTCCTGATCTTCAAATGGAATATTACCAATTACTAGAAAAAGGGAACAATATTTAAAATTACAGACAGTCCTTTCTACTTAACCGTTAAACTTTAATGACAGCAATAATCAATTTTTTGTTTTCCCTTTGTTCCCTTCACTTTCACTGGACTAAATGACGTTTGTGCTGATCATGCAACAGCCCTGGCCGACAACAGAAGCAGAGCATTTTGAATCAAAAGAATAACCTGAGAACATCAAATTGCCATATTTTGAGCTAGTCAACGTCAAATTAATCATCTCTTAGACACTAGGTCATCATTAACCAATTTCTTATGGAAGCATAAATTTTTTATTGCTTAGGCTGGAGATTGAGATTTCTTATACTATCATGGTACCAAGTGCTATCGTGGTGCTTAAGCTAATCATTTTGAAAGGTTTTACTTGGTGTATGGTTCTGTTTGTAAAAATTTGGGCAACCTTTGAGATTAAAATGCACTTGTTGGACTGGATTGCACATCCTGTTTCGTATTAGTTTTGATCATTTGAAAGAACCTACCTAGTTTCCTGATGTATCCAATTCATATAGTGCCTTTATAAATACAAATAATTATGTGATTTTGACATGCTTTATCAATTTGCCTGAATTAATTGCGGAAGAGGAAGCATTTCTCAGTCTAATTAATTGTCTAATTGAGTGGCTGGACAATGAGTCCTTCTGAGGCTTAGATGGTCAGTGTGTTTATTTGATGTGATGGAGAAAAAGGGTTATGAGTTTGGTTTACTTTATTTTGGAGAAATAATTGTTTATTTTTGTTAGCTTCATAGAGGCTTCTGTACAATAAACTATGATTTCTCTATATTTAAGTCGAATCAACTATGTAAGACGAAAAAATTGTGGCATTCACTTTGCTTAGTAAAGGTAGGAAAATCAATCTCAAAACTCTCTGGCTTGGACCACACATTCCAAAGTAAATCCCAAAAATGTGAAGTCCTTAACTTCTTGCACCATGTAAAAACTAAAGTGTACCACTTTCATTCTAAAAAGGGTAATTTGAAATGTGATATTTACATTCTAGAATAACCTTAATGAAAAGAAGGATGCCTTGATTTTTGTAGACTTTTATATAGAAATGTCCAAAATAATATACACCACATTCTGAGTCCAATGATTATTGTTAGGAGAGGACAATACTTTTTCTAGAGTTCATTTGTATTTAAAATGCTGTAATTTCAGAATCTGCACTCCTCTCTAGGTAATGGTTGCAATGAGGAGGTAGAAGTATCCATGAAAATAACATGAGAGAATGAATGAGATTTTCAGACGTCACGTTCTTGCAGGTAACATGAAATTCATTCCCAATATACCATTAAGGGAAAAAAATGGACAACTCCTTGCATGACATAACTTTACCGGACACAACGCCATTATTTAGGAAAGCACTAAAAGAATGGAATGCTAAGCTCCATCCACATTTTCCTTTTCTACTGGACTCTCTCTTTTCATGCCAAACCATCCTTAACGATAACATCTCATAGCTCCATATAATCAGCACTAGCCAAAACAAATTACTTTCAAACTTCTAAGTTCTGAAAAAATGGAACCTCACAGTTTGTGTTGCTCATTGGAAATATTGACACAACATATCAACACTATCACTGAGCTTATTATCTCACCTTGTCATTGTTTTGCAGTGCTTTTGGTTGCATGTCTAGCAACCCTCTACGCTGCATGCAGAAGAAAAGCACCAATTTATTTGATAGACTTCAACTGCTACTGTCCTCCCAGTTCTTATAGGCTACCGCTGGCCATGTTTGAAGAGAATCAACTTTATGATGACATGGATCCAGAGGCTGTTGCTTTCCAATGCAAGATCATGGCCAAATCAGGATTCAGTGAGCTTACATCCATTTCTCCATCTCTTGCACAGATACCCAAAATCAAAGCTCTCCCCTTTGCCCTTGAGGAGGCTGAGACAATCATGTTTTCAGTGATCAAAAACCTGTTTGAGAAAAACAAGATAAACCCTAAAACCATTGACATACTCATCACTAACAGTAGTGTCTTCTGCCCCACTCCATCTCTTAGTGCCATGGTGGTTAACAAGTTCAGAATGAGGAGCAACATCATGAGTTTCAACTTATCTGGTATGGGATGCAGTGCTGGAATTATTTCAATGAGTCTAGCTAAAGACTTGTTGAGAGTTCATAGGAACTCACTAGCTTTAATAGTAAGCACAGAGACACTGAGTCTGAATTGGTACACGGGTAAAGTCCCTTCTATGCTGCTATCTAATTGCCTATTCAGAATGGGTGGGGCAGCTATATTGATGTCTAGTAGGGTCCAAGATAGGCACAAGGCAAAGTATAGACTACAGCATATTGTTAGAACAACCACTGCACAGGATGATCAATCTCACGGCTGTGTTTACCAACAAGTGGATCCAGAGGACGAAGAAGGTGTATCCATATCAAAGAGCATAGTCAATGTGTCTGGAGATGCACTGAAGAAAAATATAGCTTCCCTGGGACCATTGGTTCTGCCTTTGAGGGAGCAATTCTTGTATTTATTTTCCATTATTTGTCGCAAAATGTGGAGTACAAGAAGAATAAGCATCTATACTCCAAATTTCAACCATGCTTTTGAGCATTTCTGCATACATTCAGGGGGAAGAGCCATCATTCAAGCTGTTGAAAGAAACTTAAGGCTAAGGAAACAGGACGTGGAGCCATCAACCATGACTCTATACAGGTTTGGAAATGTTTCATCATCTTCAATTTGGTATGAGCTTAGCTACATAGAGGCAAAAGGGAGGATGAAATGTGGGGATAGGGTGTGGCAAATTGCCTTTGGAAGTGGATTCAAGTGTAACAGTGCAGTGTGGAAATGTGTATGTGACATGAAGCCAGACACCGCCACTGCATGGCGGGATACAATTCACTCGTACCCTGTGGACATTATGAGAACAAACTGAGAATAAAGATCGTTGTACACATTCGACACCTTACATTCCTTCCAAAAAGTAATATTTGATTTGATAAAAGAAATTATTGTATCAACTGTAGTTGCAGTTTGTTAACCAATGTATTCACTTTGTTAACCAATAACTATGTCATCGTTAATAAAAGATGTCATTTTTGCGTACAAGAGTAATTTCCTATCCAAGATGCTATAAAATAGCAACAAGAATTCAAATAGAAAGGTCAATGTAAACTACAAAATGAACAGAGTGACCCATTGAAAAAAAAAAAATCAAGCTCAAGGTTTCTAAAAATTTTGTTCACCAAATTAGTATTGCACATAGTGCTTCAGCTCCTCATGCATAGAGTAGTTGGCAAAATTAATAGGCAATAATTTCCCCTAGACTCTTTCCAGATTAAATTATCGCATAAACCCTATATTTAAAGTAATAAAGTTTGAGGTAGTTTAAAAAATATCAACTCATTTAAAATGTTCAACAAGACGGAAAACAAAAATACATACAACTAGAAATACATATAATCAGCCTCGCTCAATGACAACGATAGAAGTATTTAAAAATTGTATTACGATCCCATAATGTATTTTAAAAAAAATTTATATTAAAGTTTAATGAAAAGCTAATTTTGTCCTTTTTCAAGACTAAAATAGAAATATGATAAAATTATGGAAATAGAAATATGATAAAATTATGGAAGTGCAGGAAATTAATATAAAAATATAGGAAGAATCACTCTATAAAAAGCCGGAGCTTCGTACAAATCAAGCCCATATTTGGACGACATCAAAGCCCAATTTAGTTAATTTTTTCTGCAAATACGTATCAAAATAAACAATAAATTAAATAAAAAAATTTCAGAGTTAAAATCGATTTATATACTACGTTTAACTTCATTTAAAGCTCTCGTTTAACTTCTCCAAAACTAAAATACGTGACTCAATCCAATTCTACAAAGAGTGTATTCAACTAAATTGCAAAGCTATTAAGATACACATGTGTAGGAATAGTCTTTACAAGCAATCCAATGATACAAAATTGACGACAAAAGGCTGTTAAAAGAGAACTCAGAATCACCCCCGACAAGTGCATTTACACCAGGACCTACAATCTGTGTATTGGCAGAATGAATAGCCTGAGATGTGATACCAGGAGAATGTCTAGAATCGACGGATGTCTTTAGGAGGCCTGAAGTTAAGGGGGTGGGTTTCTGGGGTGGCACTCTCATCTTCTTTCCACATTTTTATTGTCTTGTCAGCTTCGCATGTTATAAGCCTTGAACCAGTCATATCATAGGTACAAGCATAAATACCAGCTTCACTGTCGAGTGATCCTGTCGGGAAAGAGGAAATAAAATAGAGTATTAGACTTGTCAATCTCGTGGATGATAGAACTATATAGCATCAAACTAAACATCCAAGAGCGGCCAAACATGCATACCAGGCTGCACAATGGTTTGGGCTTGCTGGAAATTGTGACCACTCTTCCAATCCCAGAACCACATACTGCCATTGTCACCTTCAACCAGGAGAACAAAGGGCATATAGTTTAATGCAAGGGCCACAGAATATCCATGAAAAATTGGGACACGGATTAGTTGAATTTGTTCTATTAAACTTGTTTCCGAATAGAGTTTTAATTTTTTTCCGTACCTCCAGTAACCATCACACCCTCCTCATTGACAGCCATTGCATTGATGATAGTTTTCTGTTGAGAGCTGCAGATAAAGCAGATTAACGAGAAGACACCAGTTATTTCAACAATATTTTTCTAACCAAATCTATCAAGAAGTATAATTGAACTTGAATATTTAGTCAACTGATATAAACAAACTTCCTGATTTTGCTTTTTGTCCCCCAACCTACCCAAGCATTCATTAATGATTCCCTAATAAATAAATTTGGTAACTAAGTTTATGAACTCACAGCATATTGTGCAAAAATTCCCCTTTTGGAAGGGTGAACTTTTTAATATTGTCAGCTGAAGCAGATGCAAAAGATTGCCTGCATCCAACAAAAAACAAACGACAGTGAGAAGATAATAGAATAACAAATTTAAATAGCTATACATATTTTATCATTCTATAAGGATTGATCAACTATATCAAGCACATACTCTTTGGGATGTTGGGCCATTGCTCGAACAGATTTTTTATGGTTTGTGAGAGTTAGCATTGTTTTTCCTGGATGAATGCATCACATGTCAGATTGTGCATAGGAACTTGAAAAAATAAATCTATAAATTACCATATCTTAGGTCCCACATCTTGATGGTAGTGTCGTGTGAACCTGTCACAACTTGGGGATCCTGTAAAAAAGATAAGAGCAGAATAAGGCCTCTGAAGAGCAGGTCAAACAAGGTTAAAACATAGAAAAATTAAGACATCAATCTTAATGACAGTCTGCTTTCACATTAATCATATCAAAGAACCAAGGACTATAAAAATCTGATAATCTGCATGCCAGGAGTACAAAACTTGATAGCATGTATATAGAATATGCAATATTGTGACTCAACTAAATATGAGAAAAAAATGATATAGACAACAGTAGAATCTGCCTACCGTCGGCCGTGTAAACACAGAGCAAACAGTGTTATCATGACCTGAAAGAGCATGAATCTGCATTTTACTACGTATATCCCAAACCTGGAAATTTAGTATTAGCAAAGTATAAATATGAATTTTCCATTGCTCAATAACACCTTTGATAAATATTCTATAATGTAACTGTCAATAAAATCCATACCCGGCAGACAGAATCTCGTCCTCCAGTTAGTAAAACATCAATAGTGGGATGAAGTGCCAAGCAATAAACACCACTCAAATGACCATGATAAGACCTAATAACCTAAAGACAATATCATGTATTTTAGTATCCTGTTATTGGATGGAGTTCCAGCAATTGCTGAAATATTAACCCAAGAAAAATTAATACTGAAATGAAAACTTGACCTTATTCTGTTCAAGATCCCAGCATTTAACTTGTTTATCGTCACCAGCAGAGAACATGTATGTATGCCTGCTGCTAACAGCAAGTCCTGTTAAAAGAAGACATTGTTATTATTACCCTAGCACAATTGCTGCCACCACCAATAAGACTTCTGTACCTTACCTCTAATTTGTTCAATGTGTCCTGTTAATGTGAGCTTTAACACTCCACTGGCCAAGTCCCATATCTGCCCAAAATGAACAACTTCCATCAAAAGTTTTGAAAAGAGCATAAGATCAGGGTAACAACACAACAAATATTTTTTAATAAATAAATAATTGACACAAGGCCTAACTGAAGGAAAAGAGCAACCTCATAAGGTCAAAGTAATTTTGCAAAGGCATTAAATATGCTCTAATTACCAAAAAGAGATATGCAGCACAGATACAAATTTGAAACTGGAAAAGTTTATAAAAAGGAGGGGCAACTGAGATTAAAATATAAACAAAAGTAACCAACAGAATTAACAATTCAACATGATCCACTAAGTTTTCCTTCATACAATCATGCTTTCTCATAACAAGCAACTATAACATGCATTTTGTGATCAAATACCTTGATAGTTCGATCAGCAGAACCAGTACAAAACCATGTGTTACTGGGATCAATTGCAACAGATCTCACCCATCCTAAGTGACCGCTGATGACCTACACAAAACATATCAAGGTTCATATCATTTAACTAAAACTATATCAAAAGCATTACTATTTAAAAGGCCTATTTAAATGAAGTCAGACCTCATTAGAGCAAAAGACTAAAAGAATCAAGACAATAACATAGACACCAATTATTTTTAGATATTATGCCAGAGTTTGAATGGCTGAGATTCAAAATTGAAATTTGCTAAGCTGAATGGAATCACAAATGCTTGAGAAATTGCATTCCTACAGCAAAAAGAACTATATCCAGATACACCACAAAATGGCCTCCAACACTTCAATCGTACGCTTCAAATAGATTTACAGAATTATTCTTCTTTACCATGCAGTGCATGCACAACAATCTTATGAACAAAGGGTGAGCTGTAAGAGCAAGACACATTACAACAAAATACATCTCAATCTAAAACGAATTTAAGAGATAAATGGTTTTCCATATGGCACAACCTAAGCCAACTGAGCTAGGATTATGTTTTGTTGGTCTTTCATCTTCAGACTTCTCTATCATCACAAACCACAGTCGATAGAGTTGTTGACCTTCAAATTCGTAAATAAAGAATATGCTTGAAATAAGTGATACATCTCTCTCTACCGTTGTTGAAGGAATCACAATTATAATTGGGTGGTCAGAAAAATAGACTTTTCAAATTCAACTAAACAACTATGAACTTGAAGAAATATGTTTTGTTTTAAATTCAACTAATTCTAGTGAGCAAATCTTCATATATGTATTTTGTTTTCACTAAAATAAATGAAATAAAAAACGCAAATAAGCTCTAAGATTCCCCCATTTTTGGGGTTGTCCAACAGATCATTTATATAAATGGTAAATCAGGATTTTATTGCTCTACTATATCTAAGCATGTACAACCAAGGTAACCTTGCACTAGTTGTAAGAAAATGGGGGCAGCAGTATGATGGAACTAAGCTGAGATCTTCCTCAGCTAAACTACAAGCTAATGCACTATACATGCTCGATTAAATTTGTCATGGTTCACCTATCTGAGGATGAAAAATGAAAATAAATGATACCAATGTCACTTATACATAATTAAATATTAAGTATAACCAAAACAAGGGTCGAGGTTTGTACCCTGTAGTTCTTCCATGGTGCATGCCATACAGGACGTGGCCATTTACTTGGCATTCTTTCCATCAAAGCAGATGTTGATAAGTTCCTGTAATGTAGAACTCATAGCAGTTTAGTCAAAATGACCATTCGAATGTCAATCCTAAATACATACATACATACAAACCTACATTGGCAGAAAAATGCATAAACATATCAAGAGAAAAAAAACACAAAATAGTGGACAGAACTAACAAAATTAGAATTACACTCTTAGAAAAATATAAGATAACAATGACAGCTACAAGTCACAAATTAACTATCTTGGGATCTCTTTAAGCTATAAAAAGCATCAACAGAAAGCATGAACCTCTCAGAAGAACCAGAGGCAGAAATGACTGCTGTACTTTTGCTCTGAAAGCCAGTATCGTTCCTGTAAAGGAAAGGAAGAACAAAAACATAAAAACCAAAAATGACAATAATTCAAAAACTTAGCATGCTATGTGACACAATTCAAGCTTGAATTTTATAAGCTATTGCTATCCTTTCTACATGGCACAAAATTACAATGCATCTGACTTCATGAAATCATATTAAAATCTCTTAATATATCAAAATGAAAGAAAAGACAAAATGGAACAGTATATTTCTCAACAATGGAATCCCATTTATTTTTCTTTTGAAAATAAAATGTCATTCATTGGCAAACTTCGTCATTGTTCACAGAGTAAACAATTTCTTGTTATAAAACTGAATAGGTTCTTCAAACAATATTTTAGTATTCATGATTCATTATTAAACTTTAGCAAGCAGAATATATGATTCAGATTTTTGCTGCTATATAGACTAATATGTCAGAAATAAATTTTCAAATAATTGAAGAACTGCAAAGAAAAAAAACCTGATAAGCATGAGCCAAACAGACTATTTGTGAGTAAAAAAAGCTCCTCAGGTCCAGATGCAAAAAATTCATGAAGAAATGGAGGAAAATGTTCTTACGGTGTTGTGGATGGCATAGCTGGACCAACAACCAAGGCATTTTGCGATCCTCCTTTCTGAAAATCTTTGGAATCTCTGGGACCTGTTAAATAATAAGAAACAGTATCAACATGTTGACCAGTAACGACATGGTTCTCTTAATTATCGAGGAATAATTACATGGAAAAATGCTGAAAACACTAGAGATAACACACTAAATCAAATTTTCAAGAGATGGGGATTATATTTCGGGGCAAGGCAGAGTTGTAAGAAACATAATATACAAGAAGGAATACCAACCTCTTCCCAAATGTAAAAAGTGTGTACAACATAATTTCATATAACAAACAGTGGGGGAGAAAAACATCAGTTCAAGATTCAAGAATTATGTAAAGGCACACACAACAGAAGTTTGCATTCTTTAAATATATAGCTATACATTATCTGTTTTCATAAACATTTTGTAACAGAGACTACAACAAGGACATCAATTTCAAATCTGCAACCTTGTTCTCAACAAATCTTCTTATGGAGAAATGCTTTTTCCTAACTCCTGGGACTTAGGGTCAGCATGTGCCTACATATTTCACCCTCAAAAACCAAAATATATACTAGAGTAATAAAATACCAGGAAAAACAAATATAGACAGAACTTACTATCCTACTAAGTAAAAACTCACACACACAACAATGTAATACACAGGCATTGGCAATGACATAAGAAACTATAACTTAATCACATACAACAAAAAATTGGCTGAGAAACTACAAACACCCTAAAATCAATTCAAAAACTATCCTACAACTAAATAGCCAATCCACATATCCTTAGACCAGTAAGGCACCTGGAAGAGCAAGAGCATTAGAGGGCCCTGCTTGATGAGCGTGATCCTGTGCAGCAGAATTTACTTGACGAGCAGGCTGATTGGCAGTGCTTTTGATTCCAGCATACTCCACGCTCACCTAAAACACAACTACCACAGTTCACAATCCAAACATTCAAAAGTCCGAAAACACTCGCAATAACCTAATCCACATCCATCTTCGTACCTTACGGTTTAAGGAGAAAACTCAACGAAATGAAATGAAACGAAACTCGCAAGCATTTTAAAGATTCAGATTAAGTAACAACAAGCTAACTAACCTTATGGCTAATGCGAATTTTTTTGCTGCAATAGAAAATTGGAAGCACGAATCAGTGTTGAGTGCGAGAGATTAAATGAGCGAGAAGAAGGCAAAGAAGCGAAACCTCTCGGCATCGGGAGGAGCGAGGTGACCGTGAACGGGAGAGAAGAGATCGAGAGCGCGCTTCAGAGACTTGAAGCTTAGCTTCTTCAGGGACTGTGGCTCCACCGTCTCCACCTCCATCTACGGCGTCGTTTCGGTCTAGGGTTTTACAGAAAAACCACTCTCGGAGGGAATGGTGCTTCGTCTTTCCTTGTTAAAAACATAACACTCTTTTTCTTCTTACATGCCTCAATTGAGTTTTATTTCTTTATTATCTAAAATTAAAATATTATTTTAGATATAATTATTGTTTTATAAAACAATTTGAACATAAATTATTTTAGATATAATTACCTGTTTTACAAATTGTTTGAATTGATACGTTGAATCAACCTATTTTCACAAATCTACTTAATGTAGAGATAAAATGAATTAAAATATTGTATGATGGATTAAAAGATATTAGAATTAATATGTATAAGAAAAACCAAAATCGTTATTTTCAGAAAAAAAATTAACTCACTGGTTAATGATACAAGCAGAGTCACAACTTTTTATATTTATATATGTATATTAAAAAAAAAAAAAAACTACTAGTGATCTAAGTAGAGTTAGATTGGCTAGTGTTACCAACTAAAAAAAAGTTATAATTCACTTTTAAGTCAATGGTTTATGGAACTTTTATTTTTCTCATTTGAAGTATTTTGTTTCTTCACTTTTAAGTCAATTGAAGTATTAAAAAAATATAAATAAAATAAGCTTAGAGGATATATAATTTTACATGATTATTTTTAGGTGAAATAGGTTTTCAATGCATTACATATAATTAAATTTGGTTTTAATCTTTTAATTGTATTAGTTTTAATCCTCGTAATATGTATTTAAATATGTAATGGCATGTTAATTTAAAATAATTATTGATATAACAAAGTTAGATACATTATGTCATCATTAACTGATTAGTAGACAATATAAAAAAATAAATATTTCGAAAACTAAACTCAATAAAATAATTTTGGTGAGTGCTGAAAAAAAGTTAAATATATTTATAAGGACTACAAATATATTGAATTTTCTCAAAATGTCATAAGAAATATTAGCAAATGTTAAAGGGGAGGCATTTTTTAAAATCTCACAATTAGATTTTCCATCAGGCTTTGATATTTTTGCATCAGGGTTTATTACACTTGTTTTAATTTTGAGCTTTGATATGTCATAACAAATTAATAGACTTAGAAATTATGTGTTTTGAAAGGAACAATATCACCTTGGTATTTGATATACATCATTTCTGTACACAGAAGACAATCAAAACTATTCACATTGCTTTTCACTCAAAATGTATATTCATATATTTGCTATAGTCTTCCCTGATGCAAAACTTGTACTTAAGCTAAGCCTTTGGCTGTTGCAATCTTCTTGGCATCACAAGATGGTTTTGCAATGGCATCACAACATTACTGCATTACAGATCCTTTGTTGTAATACTTGGCCAAAGGGTTGGAACATGAAAGGATATGTATGTACAAACTGCAAGTTGCTCTTCCTACAGAGGAATCCAACCCTGTTGATCATATAATTGAGGAGTTTGGATGAGAAAAATGTCACATGTAAGCATTTGTTTTCTTGGAATAAAGAAATAGAAAGAGCTTTTACCTTGATTAGTCCCGTCTCAGTACCACAAAAAATGATGTCATTGGCTGCAAGGATGCTTGTTATCTTGCTTCCTGCTGATATTCTCCCCAACTTTTTTGGTGTCCCTCTCAACCATATCTGGTTTGGGAAGTTAATTTCAGATAAAGAAGTTATCTTTATGTCATTTGTTTAAGGGGTAAAATCAAGGTGAAAATTCAATGGATCAGTTCTGTTGGTAATTTTTGGCATTTTGTCTAAAGTTCTGCTTAAGTACTTGCAGAAAAAGGAAATAACAAAGCAAAACAAAATCAGTTCATTATATGTTCAAGTCCATCAAACCATATTAGATGAAATGGTCCAAAATATATACTTGTGGATATGATTTGATACCAGCATAGAATTGATCATTTTTCATTAGATAAGTTTACCTACCTGAATGTTGTTTGGTGAAGAGCTGGAGATTAGGTACAAGAAGTCTTCTACCACTTCCATGGCCACCACACTATCTCCTTTGTCAGTAAGAATTGAAAGTTTTGGTTTCCTAGTTCTTTTCCATTCCTGTGTAATGCATCCATGTCAGGAGAGATCAAGGTTTTTCTTGAGCTCAGGTTGTAATTCTCACCTTGAATGTTGTGCCTTCAACTTGCTTATTTGCACTGTAGAGCCAGTCTCTATATGCTACTACTGCATTGATGGGCTTACTTTGCTTCCTCCAACTCCTTGTAGGGGGTTTGATCTCAAGTTCACGGTTGTGTGTTGTGGAATACTCCTGAAACAATTTCATGTCATGCTTGCAGTTTATGTGGTTCTGAATGATGTCAAACAACAAAATACTAACCTGTATGCTTGAATCTGTGCATCCAATATATAACTTTCCTTGAGCCACCGTCATGCACTTCACATGCTTGCCTTTGAGAATATCTCTGGTCACTCTTGATTCATTAATCAGCTGAAATGGTTAAAAAGATAAATGAAATAGTCCCAACTTTGGTTATCTGGTTATAGAGAGGATTTGGCGGGCTATGAGCGTGTGATTTTGTTTTCTTCAGTACAACATTTATCTGACAAATCATGGCAAGTTTTGAAGCATCACCTTTAGTCCCTGGCTTTCTGTAATAGCAAAAACTGTTTCACCATGTGTGCGCAAATGATGAATTGGTTCCTTCAATACTATAACTTCAACACATTCCAGCTTTCTCTGGATCATTTTCCACACCTATTTTATGTATTTTATTATAAGATAATCAGTTCATTTTTGTTACTAGAGGTCTTGGTAGAGAAATAGGAAGTGGTGACCTTGTGAAGGGTGTGATCTTACCCTTATGGTTTTATCAGTGGATCCGCTTATGAGGCTGTCAGATGGTTCATAAAGTGAAAGGCATGTCACTGACTTCTTGTGCTCCTTAATGTCCCATATAAGAGTGGCTGAGTGCCCCCTAATATCCCAAACCTATGACTCAATGAATGTCACAACATGATTTAGCATGTACTCTATAGATATAAAATATACACCACATGACATGTGCTTTTTACCTTGATTGTTCCATCTGAATAACCACTGAACAGCAATCCCTTGAAGTAGATGAGGGAGCAAACTGCTAAACTGAAGCTGCAACCTGCCTCAAGGATTTGTGTGTGAACGCAAGAAATACGCTGCTCTTACCACCAACATGATTTGGGTGATGTCAAAAAAATAAACCATTTAGTAGTGCTAACTAAATCAATGGTGGAGCATTAATCATGTTAATTATGGGAAATTTACATAAATTCTGTACTTGTAGAATATTCATGCAAGTGTTAAAACTTAGTACATGAATGAGTACTCACTGATATGTTTGGGAGCAAGAAATCGGCTACTCTATGTAATTCCTCAGCCATCCAAATAACATTTGAAAGGCGCCTTAGTGATTCCTTTACTCCTTCAGATAAATGCATTAGTTTTTGCTTTCCTACATGAAAAACAGTGTCTGACTTAATTGATAATTCTTGATCAAGAAGTACTCTATCATTCATACATTCATTATAAGATTTTTTGTTTAAAATAGAGTAGTGACTTTATTTTTTTCCCCGAGTCAATCCTCTGACACAGTGCTCATTGGGCCGGTGTCAAGTGCAACATAAGAATGAGGAAGACAAACATAGCAAAGATTTCATACTTATAATCAACAGGTAGAAAATGTCTTTGTTTATAACTATTTTGTGTTATTAAGAGGGTATGACATAAACCTTGTTGAGGACAATACCTTTTCCCGAGGAATAATTAAACATGCACATACATGCTAGAAGTCTTTCCTCCAACTCCATCCCAGGATGCAGAAACTGCTCAACTCCACTTAGTATAATCTCAGATGCAGAATAACTGATGCTGTCTGGACTTTTTGATATATGACATCCAAGCCATGCGATTGCTACAAGGCAATCTCTAGAAACCCTCTTTATCTTGCTTCTAAGAGCCCTATCTAAAGTATGGAAGACAGAATCCCCAAGGCTTATGATAAATTTGGCAATTTTACTGCACCACAAATCTGTGCCAGTATCCTGCATGTAATGAAATTTATTAATCTCCTTAAACATGTTACACAGCACGGTTCATGCTGTCATGCATATGCTTTGAGCATGCAGACACACAGCATTTTGGAAGTTTACCTGTAGACTCTGATCCAACCAGTTGAAGTTCATTATCATATTCTGGTGATATGGAGAGGTCAGACCTGTCTTTCTCAACAACCATGCACTTGTATATGGTTCTCCTGTCCAAGCATATGTACCAGCCAGATTTGATAGAATGGATGCAGATAATATCTGCTCTGAGCTTTCTTCTGATGTCATTGCCCTGAGAAGGATCTGCACTGCTTCTTCTCTAAACACAGCTTTATCAGGAGAGTTCTGCATTATAGTTTTGTTTTGTTAGTAATTAAAGGCTTCAAGTTTCACATACTATCTTACCAGAGTCATTTGGTCAAATTATATATATCGAAGTCTAAGATTTTAATGAAAATAAAATTCTAACATCAAGTAATTTCAATTGGTACTGAAAGATATTTTTCAGTGACTTTATACCAAATGTATCATTGAGTGACTTCAAAGTTTACGAACTTCTAATTTGCGAGATCCACATGATATATTCTCCTGTTGACAAATATTTGTGTTGCTCAATATTAATTATGAACACCGTGTAAATTAACTAAATGGAATGGAATTTAATGTTCCTGTATATGACTTAATGTTTTTGTTCCATTGAAAGAGTTTCATGATTGATTTGGGCCTTTGGCCCTCTTCCTCTTGGAAATGATTGAAATTCATGAACTGTAGACTTATATTTTTCTGAATTAACAATTACCAGTATGTCTAACTGAAGCAAAATATTTGCTGCTAAAAGCTGGTGATCAGGTTGTAACTGATGTGCACAGTGCATTAGTATCTGCATAATATTGACGCCTCTTTCTTGCTGCACACGTTGCAGCAGACTAATAGCTGACGATCTGAAAAAAAAAATTGAAAATAGTTACAGAAAACTCTCTGAACAAGGATTGCAACATATATATGAACAAAACATTGGATCAGTTTGTTAAATACAGATATGCTGCAAGTACTACTTAACTACATTCAAATAAAACACGAATTGAAGATACGGTTGCATAGTTATATACCGTGGTATACAAAGGATTTCCTGAAAAAATTCGAGAGCTGTGCATTTGGCTCGGATGTTTTCTGACTGCAAAAGGTGGATAAAGGGAGCAAGTGGAGTGAATTGTGATACATACTTTCTGCACTGGGCATCATATTGCATGCATTTTATAAGAATGGTGGTTAAAGAGAAAAATTCTTCTAGATTATCATTCCTGGCAACTTCTAGAAATCCACTCAGAACATGAGGAGAACTGATGGTAGCCAAATGCATGTTATTTGTGGCATAGTCAAATGAAGTTACTAGCTCTTCAATGATCATCAAGGAAGCTGCATGAGGTGTCAAAAGAAGTGACTCTGGCCTATTCTTGTAACTATTTGAAGTGCATACAATCTCCACTAATGCTGGCAGAAGTTCCAATGTTTTTATATCTATAGGTGAAGGATTTATTAAATAAATTAGAATTGCTGCCTCATGGACATTTTGTTTTAGAGCACTTGCCAGATCACACAACCTTAAACCTTTCTTCTTGACATCTTCTATGATTGACTTGTTCCTTGAAATTATTGTTGTCAGAATAGATACTGATGCCCTTATTTTTCTTTCCTCTTTGGAAGTAGAGATAGCTATTAGCAGCTCATCCAAAATCACATCCTTTAAGGAAGCATAAGTAGCACCTGATGAACTAATCAAGCTCTCATAAATTGATGCAATGTCTACAGTATATTCTTCATCACATTTTCCTAATACCTCTGAATAATGCAGTTCCGTAACTCTCCTTTCTGTCAGTTCTGACAACTCTTGCAGGGAATATCTTCTGGAGTTTGAACAAAGTTCATCAAACTTTCCTAGGCTATACAATCTTTGTATCTCGGAGTTTTCATGACTTTTCTGGCTGGGCCTATGTTTGCAAGTAGGTGTAAATGTTACATGATCAAACAATGTTTTTGGCTGCGATTCATCCTCATTTAGTTCACCCTCTCCAAGACAATTTAAGGCAGTATTTCCAGTTTTATCTCTGTATTTTGAGATAGATAAAGCAATATCTTCTATGGACCTGTTGAATCTACTAGAATCAAGCTTAATTATGCTTCTCTTGTCCAACTGTTCTTGAATGGCATGTTGATGAGCTTGAGGCAAACCAGAGTGTTTTTGTAGCTTCCTGAGAAGGTCAGTTACACGAAATTCAATGAGACAACTATACTATAGTGTAGAGCTACATTAGATTTGAGATGATATTTGAGAAAAACAAGACTGTTAAGGGGCCGAACGAACCAGTTGTGAATTTCTGGTGGTAGATCATCAGCTTTAGTTATTGTGGTTTGTATATAAATTTTTCTGTCATCCACATTTTCCTGGATATGAACAGATATGAGTTAAAAAAAACTTCCTTTTAGCTTATAAGGTCAAAATTTGACAAACAAACATATTCTAAGAGGTTACTTGTCAATAAGAAATCTTTTGAAAAGTTACCACTAACCATGTCCTTTCTGGCTCTAAAATCCTTATAAAATGCATCCACTGATACTGGGGTCTTAGAGTGTGCTTCTATCATCATATCTTTGAAACATTTGATACTTGAAATTGTTTGGTTCTCTTTACTGTGATACTCAACTGACTTAAGTTGTTTAAGGGCCTTCTTATCACCTTCATATTCAGCAATATCCATGAATTGATTTGACTCATGTTCCATTGTATGCATCACATCTTGAGAATCAAGAGGATGAACCTTTTTATACTGCATTCTCATAACATAGAATTTAGAGGAAATGAAAGGGGAACAAGAAAGAAAATTTGTTGATGCATCTATGATCTAACATTGTAAGTTTCCACTTGCACACAATAAAATATGAAAGTGTTTAATTGAAATGAATTTGCCATGCCATTGCCAGTAATAGAAATAAATAAGAACAAAGCTTACCATATTGCAACTTTTCAATCTTGATTCACTGTGAACCGAAGTTGAAGAAACACAGCTAGTATTTGGTACATCCCTGTTCATAATAGTAACTTAATTTTAGACGATACAGTACCATACCAAAAATCTAATGTCTGGACTTCAACAAACAGTATCTTATGTCAGTTTTGTATTTCTTTCCATTGATATTCCTACATCCACAAATGTCTATATTCTGTCTTTAATTATTAGAAAAACACTTATGGATTATGACTGAAATTATTCTATTGCATTCATTAAATGTGTGACATTTCTAACCTATATAACCATTAAAATAAACGGCTTTTTGACGTTTCTCTTCAAACTTAACCATTTGTCTATGGAATAGTACTGTTAGAAAGATGCTTTTAGATGGAACTGTTGTATTAATTACCTAATGGAGAGTGAAAGGGATGGAACAAAATGGGAATGAATGGAATCCCCATCCCATTGTTTGGGCATTTTTACAATGGAATGAAAAATAAATAACTAGTGGTCCCATTCCACACCCACAAATTCGAGAGCAAGAAAAAAAAGAGGTATTCCATTCTATTGTAAACAATTGAACATAGCATCATTATATTCCACCCCTTTTCATCAATTCAAACATAGTCTCAAACTCTACCTCTCAAGTCCTAGAACTTCACGTGGTTTACATTTTTACTGCATACCTTTTTCCTCTTTTAGTTGAAACGTGTCTGAGAGAGAAATGTACTGTTTTGGAACTCTAGTTCATGTGATTGAGTTCACATGAGTCTTTACCAACACTGCAGTGGCTAAAAGTCCCCCCGTGAAACAGAAACTTGAATTTTGCTAAATGCCTAAATCTAATCACTTTTCTAAGCCACACCAAAAAAAACTGCATTTTAAGGTTTTAGATCCTAGTTTTTTTCCTCAAACTATTGGACTTCAGAACACCCCAGGTTCCACTTATTGAGCATTGTTTGAATGTGAATTAATGCTGAAGAACAAGGATTAATCTTACACAGAACGTGGTGATTGTTTGCTACAGTAACTGCGCCACCATGGAGTCTCTCCATAAAGCATGACCTGGTAATACACCAGACACTCCTTGTACCTCCTTGCCACCTCCCTAATTGCTTCATCCATTTCATCCTCAAAAGACACAGATTCCAAACTTCTACTGCTGCAGTTACCCTGCATCATGTGAATGCTCGATTGGGGGAAAAGACTTTCACAAAGTTGTGACGCAAATTCTGTCCAAACAAGCCTTGGTGAGACCAACACTGCTTGGAGAAAATGCAGTGCAGCCTGCCACTCATCTCCCTGCAGCTTCCTAACCACTGAGAGGTAAAAGTAGGAGCAGCACACCAAGTAACGGTTTGGAATTGTGGCTGTGACCTCTTCCTCATCAAGCATTGCTGGCACCTGAAGCATTTGTTCTGAGTTCATTAGCCTGAAGGATCTATCTTCTGGCTGTTGAGCTTGAATGGCAGCCTCAATGCTGTCAATGCCCCAGTAAAGATTAGACAGCACTGACTGCTCAGAGAATTCAAAAAATTCCTGCTTTTGAATCCTTAACTTGGAGGTGCATCTCAATTTTAGACCATTCCTGGTCTTCTCATCTTCCAAGGTGTCTTGAATGAACCTGTTGATAGAAACAAGCACCCATATGTATTTGAGGTCTAACATCTCATATAGCCCTTTTGGAAACAAACTTGTTCAGAAGTAAAGAATCACGTTTAGAACGCAGAAGCTATGACTGTTAGCTTCTTAAAATCACATCTGAAAAGTGAAACAAACTCTAATGATAGTCCTCAGATGGTATCAGTGATGGAGATGAATTTGAAGAGGAAGTGGAAAATGCTGATATTGTTGAGTACTTTGGTGTTGAATATGAGAGAGGAGTTAAAACAAGTTGTGTATGTGATTATATTATAGGTAGAGGTTTAGCATCTGGTAGCAGTTTCCTCCCGTGACTGTTTCTAGCAAAATTCCAAATTTCATTGGACCCTTTAATCTTCTATTGCTTTCAGACAAAAAAGAGACCGTTGTCTTTCCTTCAGTGGGAAAAGTTCCAAAATAATTAACATTATAGTGCTCCACTTCACGTGTACCTTATCACTATGGCTTTTCTTTCTCTCTACGTTTTCTCATTGCCGACTTTCCATCATGCTAAATTCTCGTACATGGTTACATACCCTTGTTCATAAAGTTCAAGTGTATGTATACTTAGTTTGTGTTCAATCATTTATGTGCTGTGCTTCTGCAGTAGACACACACACATCACAGGAAAGAGGTGAAATCTAGTACACGCTAAGAATAGTGTAGGAAAACTAGGTTGTCTTATCATCTTAGGTTGAATTATTTGCTCCCACCAGTGATTCATTTCGTGCTCAGACATGCACAAGCTTTGTGCTAAAGGCCTTGAAAATTTTACATTTACATGCACATTTTTTTTAACATGCATATTCAAATTGCATTCTCAACGTCCGTGTCCTATGAGGACAAAAAATAGCATATATTCTCTTGCAAAACTTTTATTATCTTCTTAGTTTTTGTCAAACTGATCAATCCTTTGAGATGGCACTATTGTAAGATTGTGCTTGGATTTCTGTACCTTTCACCTGTGGTCCTGTGAACATTGAATTGTTGGTAAAAAGAAAAAGAAAACTGTAACATGTCAAGGATAGAGTCACAAGCTTCATTGGGGTTTGAGTTAACAGCTTATTAAGCACTTATTTAGGGTAAACTTAACCAAACACACTTTCTTTAATATGATAAAATAAACCAGATAAGTACCTAATTAGGAAGGTATTTACAACATGATATTTTTATTTTGAAAGTAAAACTATAGGATAAACCACACACGTAAATATTTTTAACTAAAATTTGGTTAACTGATATATTTCAACATACCAACATGCCTCCAAACATGCAAAACAAGTGTAGCACAAATTCTTCTGAAGGTTTCCTTAAATAGAGTTTGTCAGCAATGTAGCAAGTCAATATCATGTTACCCTTTAAACAAGAGTAGAAGAAACATTGGTTTAGTCTGAAATTGAGAATAAGGTCCATTTAAAAGAAACTTACCATTACCACAATTCAGTGACAAACAAAACCATTAGTAGTTGTTATGTCAATTTAGAAGTTGGAAGTATTGCGGTGAAATCTCTCTCATAAACTTGATTCTTTGACAACTGTGTTCTCGTGGCTCCACAGAGAGTATGTTGACCTGTCTGGACAAGATTCATCATGACTTGGAATATGCTGGACCATTTCCTCTATAATCATTCATTCACTGTCATTTCTACTGCAACATTCTGCTTATTCACGGGACATCTAACACAGTTCTACTTTCACAACTTCCTATTATTGTACAACCTTAGTACTGAAAATTATCTCTACTTTTTCTTGTTTAGTTGTTGTTTAATTGGTAAAACAAGTTGTGGATAATATAAGAATGTAGCCGGAATACAATTTGGTTTTTTGTTTTTTACACTATACTAGTCAATCATGTATTATCTGATTAGTGATAATTATGTAATAATCATACTTGGTGTATTATTTTATATGGATCCTCACACAAAATATGTTGTCTTTCTTGTAAGATTCTACTGCAGTTGAATGAAACATTAATTATTCTTTTAGAATATTCATAAATATTTGATGGTTTTTCTAGTAAGTAAAGTGAAAAAGTTTGTGATTGATAGAAATAATATTAAAAACTATATAGTGTATTTGACAAGGAATAAATAAATGGATAAAAACTATATGATGTCATCACCAAGAGTTTTCAGAAGTGTGATGCTTTGTATAATAGGGTGAATTAAGTTTGTTGATTATTTATGCCAAATGTGATATGATATAGCAGGTGTTTCTGAATAAATTATTGTTTCATTTAGTTCTCTAGATTTTATTAATTGATGATGTAAGTTCTTTTGTTAGATTCTTTGATAAACTTTGTTGGTGGCCATGTGAATGTTTCTTTCTTCAATTGTGTTTCAAAAATCAAATCAAACTTATAAACTACACAACCTAAAAAAGTAAAAGAGTATTTTTTTTTTTAAATTTCCCTTAATCAATTTAGATTTTAGAATTTATAAAACTGCATATTATTAGCAAATACGAAGAAAAAAAATGAAGAAAAATGAAAATCAATCACGGTAAGTAAAATAGAAGAAAAAACGAAGATGAAAAACGAAAAACAGAAGAAAAAAAAAAATATCTAATAGGAGAAGTAGAATGAGAGAACACAAACTAAGTAAAAAGTTAAATGAGTTTCAATAAAAATCCAAAAAATTTGGAGATAAGATTTTTGGAGTTTGAGCATATATGGAAGGATGATTTGCATTATACGATGATCTGTGACGAAAAGGACGTGACAGTTGGGAAGTGTTGGAAAAAGCTTTTATTATTTTTTTATTTATTTATTGGAATAATACTGTAAAGCAACTGTCTTCCACAATTAGCCCCAAAACTTTGTCTTATGTCACTTTTTTTTAATTTATGAGTCACTTTATCTAATTCTGAGCATTATTTCTCTATCTTCCTAGTTATATCTAATCTTGTAAAATTTATTTGTAAGTTAAATTTAATCAATTTGTTACATAAATTGAAAAATAAATATTAGATGATAATAATAGTAATAATAAAATGTGAGTACAAATTTTATTAAAATTATTCTTAATTTGAAAATAATATTTAAATAAAAAATCAAAATGCCTCAGTTGAAGAAACAAAAGATTAATACTTACAAGTACAAATGGGTTAAGTTACTTATGGATAATTTAATTTAACTATTTAAAGTTTGAATTTAAGATAAATAAATTTAAGTTTGAATTTAATTTTGATTATAAAAAGGAGTTGAACTCAAACTTATGAGTTTTATTTTTTTTTAGGTTTATGATAGTATAAAGATTGGTAGAAGAATAATAGGAATTGGAGTAAGAAAAGTTCTAATTAGATAATTGAGTAGATTATAATATAAATTAGAGTACTTTTATATAAACTTTTCCCCAAATAATTAAGAGTTTTTTTATAAATTAAAATTAGTTTATACATAAATTAAAAATAAATAAACTATGTTAAAGAATTATAAATTAACTTTTGTGTTTGAGTTAATTTATTTTATCTTTTACAAATATGTCTAGAAAAAATAATGAAGTTACAAATATATAACTAATTAAAAGATAAATAAAAAAGTAAAAGTATAAATAATGAAATCATAGTTGGTAACTATTATTTTTAACAATAAAAAAAATATGATATTTAAAAATAATGAAAAAGTACTAATAATGGTAGCTATCACACAATAGACAGAATTAGACCTAATGTTAAGCATGACAACTTGTAATAATAGTCATGATAATATATACTACAATGATCAATCTAGCTTGTGACGTGTTTGGAAAGGTGTTTAATGAAAAAAAAAATATCAAAGTTAAATAAGTCAAACATAAAAATAAATAATTTTTTTAACAAATCAAATCTAAAACTTAAATTTAATTTTTTTTTCATCAATGAATCAAATCTGAACCCGTGTATTCTTCATGAATCAAACTTAAAATGTAAGTATTAAGTTTAAGTTGTAACGTGTGTGATGACAAAACTGGTGTGTTGTTTTGATGAATATGTTAATCATTGGTGATAAATAAGTTATAATATGCATTCACAAGCTTTGCTTTCTATTCCCTTTGGCCACATGATCTCATTATTGGTTCCATTATTGAGTAAATCCAAAGCTCCTTGGTTTCACTCTAATCATCCAAGTACACTCTTATCAAAATATCAAAGATCTGGAAAATACAATTTGATGTTTAAAAATTTGTTCACTTGATTCACTAAAATGATTTTAGTTTTTTTTTTTTTTACCGTTTAAAAGAGTGATTTAACAGTTTTCAATCCATGTAATCTCACTTAGTGATATCTTAAAAATATTTTTCAAATGCCAAAAACAATGTTTCGTATTTAAGTAAGTTTAACTTAATTTTAACTAATATAATTTAAATTTTCAACTGAAGTAATTTTAACTTAAACATGGTTAAATCAAATTTAACATAATTCAATTTTGAGTATGTTTAAGTTAGCATGAGATAAAGAAATTTTTTCTCATTTTCGATTAAGTCATCTTTTAGCCTAAATTTAATAAGACTATCACGAAATTTTATTAAGATATTTTTTTGCTTGATATTGGCTGAGATATCATTTGATCAATCTTAATTGAGACATTTTTTATTTGTCCAAGTCAATACTTATTTCAATGAATTAAGAATAAATCAAACTTCAATTGATTTTAGTCAATATACCTTTCTATTATTCTCATATACACCTTTTGGTGATTATTTGTCAGGTATGTCTTTTGGTTGGTTTAGATTAATTCACATTCCTCTTTATTTGAGTGAAAAAAATATTTTCATTAACCTTCTTAAGGAAATCTTCAAAATGGACTCAATCAAAGCATTATAAGGGACGGAACTTATAATATAACCAAAAATATTAATTACATGTTTTAAGTAGTATAGTCTCTCAAATAACAATTAGAAAAAAAAAATGTAGTTTTAATTAGTTTTACTTTAAAATTCTAACACGTGAATCATTTAAAAAAAACTAAAATTGGAAAAAGAAAATTGGAGGGACCCATATTTGTTAAAAATTAATGAAGGTGAAAGTGTTGACCCAACTCACATTTTGAGGCAATTAATGTAACAAGACAGCATTGATTGTATCTTCCTCTTAGCCCCATTTCTTTTGTCCACCTCATTAATTCCTTCACATTCTTCTCTATTTTCCTCCCTTTGAGCACATGCAAAGGTAACACCACTTCATTCCATTCCACACACACGATAAATAACATCCACATTTTAATAAGTATCTAAATATTTTTTTTTGAAATTTGGTGGTTTTAATAAAGTTCAATCCTTAAAATATGTATACTAGGGAGAATAGTGTATAAAAAAAAAAGTTATAAAAACATTCCATTCAAAGTATTGTAATGTGAAAGCATTTGTTTGAAATTTTCATTGAAAACTGAAAGATGAGATGATAGGAGTAAAATTGAGGTAGAAAAATGTTAGTGGTTGGCTGGGTTTGCCTTTATCTTTGAAAGCTTTTATAGGTTTCGGAAATTATCAACTTTTTGAGAAGTTCATAACAAGAAGGAAAGTTGTGGAGTCTGGCTTGTGGCAATGAGTTTCTTTTAGATAGTTTAAGAAAAAGTTGAGAAGGTACATGCAAAGTACAAATTTATAAGATAAATTTTTGACAACATTTTTTTTATATATATTTGTATTTAAACTAATTAAAATTTCACGAAGTTATAAATGAACTTTGTTAAGCAGGGAACATGATTTAGGGAGTTTAAGATAAAAATAAATAAATTGTAAATTTTACCTTATGATATAAACTTTTAGGCAAGTATTTCGAAGAGTCAATGACCTTTTCTCATGTTTCGAAATAGTTCATTGTGTATTTTAACAAGTCTTTCTTGTTTTTTAAGATAACTCATAATTTATATAGAATTTTCGATTATAAAAGGCAATGTATACACAACTGCTTACATAATAAAGATTTATTTAATAAATTTATTTATCGAAATGCACCCTTAAGTTTTATCGTTGTTGAAGTACATGTGTCAAACTCTGCAAATTCTAATAAATTAAAATTTGAAAGTACCATCTCGCCTAATTTATATTATCAATGGGATTAATTTTCCCTTATTTTTTATTGGTCGTTTTTTATGATTCTTTTATATTTTCATTTATAATTTATGTTTAATTTAAAAAATAAAAAATAGTACCAATTACTTTTTTATTGATTACGTCTTTGTTTTTATGCAAATCATACAAAGAAAAGATGACATACAAAATATTAAAAAAAAAATAAAGGAAGCAAAGACATATAAAAAATAAATACTCTTATTTAAATAAAAAAGCAGCAATTGTAGTTTTAAAGTTTTAGTATGTAATAACTTATATATAATATGATGATGAAAGGAAAAATGTGTAAAGGAGAAATGAAAATAACAAGTGAAAACATGAATAAAGAAAAATTAAAAAAAAAAAAGATTTGATTATATTGTATCTCATATTACGGACAATGATAAGCCTTATCTTATATACAAGATGGAAAGAATAAAAAATTGAAAAAAATAAAAGAAATAAAAAAAACAACATCAAATGAAATATTAGATGAAATATCACATATTATTAGATGAAATAATAAATTGAAGAGTTTGTTTTAAATTTCTCATAGTCCTTTAAAGTTCTAGGTTGTACAAGTAAATGTTGAACATTCTTAATTTGGACATAAGGTATAGAAGGTAAATAATGATAGAGTTTTGCTTAAAATAATTACTTATTACAAATTGAAGCACATAGGGAGGAGTTTAATTATTTTTTTATGAAACTTTTCTCAAACAATATAATTTGTTTGGTGTGCATTCATAAAGACGGAGTGATTATCACAATAGAGAAGAGTGTATTATACTTCTGAATAGCTTTTAGAAATGATTGAGTGCTTCTATAAATGTCATGATATAAGAGAATAACTAAGATAGGTAATATAAAAAGTGATAGATTGTTGAGAGTCAAGACATCTAGCTCAATCAAAATCACTAAAAGTATTGAACTTAACATCATTGTCTGTAGCTAAAAAAAGACTTTTTCTAAGTGTTTGTTTGATATATCTTAAGATTCAAAAAGAGATTTGATAGTGGATTGTGGTTGGAACAACAACAAACTGACTTAGATGATGAACAACATGAATAATACTAGAAGTGTATTTGTAAGATAAATTAGTCTTTCAACAAGTCTTAGGGATCAATAAAATGTTTGCTAGACATATGAGTGGAGAAGTTCAAATTTTTCTACTTTATCCATATATAAAAGGCTTTTGTCTCATGAAAGGAGAAATTGAATATCGGGCCAAGAAATCATTAAATTATTATAGTGTTTTCAAACATAATAAGAGATATCTTTTTTTCCTGGTTCAACATCCTATCAAAAAATTCAAATTTGTTCTTGACACTTAATATAATAATCATGCACAAGTTTTAAGTGATAGTTATTCAACTCAAGAACATGAAAAACCAGAAATGCAACATGATTTCACTTAGATAAAGATACAAGAAGGAGTTTGTATTGAATTCTCGTACATGATGAAGAAAAAAGAAACAAGAACAATTAAGAAACAGAAAAAAAATTTAAACAATTAAATCAGAGATATGCAGTAGAATTCTTTTAAAAGAAAAACTTTATACCATCTTATATTTATTTATACAAGATAATACTTCAACAGAATGTGCAAAAGAAGAAAAGAAAATAATAAGCACAAACATAGTCAGACATACTAAGAAAAATATTTGAATGAATTATATCTTATATTACGTAAGGTGATAAGTGTTGTTATATATAATAGAAAAACAAATACAAAAACAGACAAAACAAAATGCTGAAAAACAACATCAGACACAACTGCAGAACAACTCAATGATTATCAGTTGAAAATTTTATTTTTAAATTTCTTAGATAATATTAAATAATGGATAAAAAAGAAATTAAAGAAATAATACATACGTGTCCATTTATACGGAAGAGAATTACTTAAACAACTTGTAGCATTCTAAAGTGGAAGTCAATATTAATTAGAAAAAATAAAGAAAAGTGAAGTAGGGATATGTTTTAAGAAGGGGCAAACAAAGGTGGGTGTGTCTACGTTTGAATATGGAAATGGAAAAAGTTGCAGAGAGGATGGTGGTGAACCTCAGATCTAGTGTCGGTTGCATCATCGCCATGCCATGCTTTTCTCTAACTTTTTTACTCTTTACATGCTTTTCATCATGCTTTTCTTTGCTTTCTGTCCTTCCCTATACTATATTTCAACTTTGATGTGGACCCCTCCCTTTTATTTACTAGAGAGCACTATGATTAGATGCCAAAAACCATAATTTTCTTAGGTTTTTTTAGCTCACAAAACGTTTATAAAATACAACGTTGACCATAAAATCTCATCAATTAAAGTAAAAAGGTTACAGTATTTTATTAAATTAAGAAGTTTATAAAAGCCTCAACATGTCGTCTTAAAAGCTTAATTTTGATAAATTGTTACAAAGATGTTTACATGTCAATTAATTAGACATTGTACCAAACTTAAAACAACCATTTGCAAAAATTAACAACTTCAACGCATGTAATAGCATTACAGTATAAAATACTTGTAATGTTACAAATAATTACACTTTCAATACGTTTTAATTGAACTCATTTCTCAAATACTCCCTAAACTAAAGCTTATAAAATTCTTATTAAATTATTTTCTTATACTCCCTAAATTAAAACTTGAAGATGTCGAAACTGGGGAGATCCCATTTCCTGCAGTTATCAGTTATTACCCTTACATTCGTGCCCAAGCTCGGCCCAAGTAACAAAGAAAGAAAACCTGTTTAAGCAATAATCTCGATACTTTTTTTTTTCTAATTTATTATTCTTTCTCTGATTCTAGTCAGACACACATTTTCACAGTCTCCTTCACCACACAAAAATACTTTTCTCTCACAATTTATTACATATAATAGCCACAATAATATCTCTTAAATAACACTGGATACATAAATAATCATTTCTACTAAATCAGTTTTGCACATTTTATGTGGCAGTTCTGTGCAGTTAAGAAAACAAGCGTGTTGCTTAGTTTTCTATAAGGGATCGGCATCAGAGACAACGTAAAAGCAACTATTAGTTGCACTGAAGATAGATCCAAGTACACTACTCTCAAATCAAGAACTAGGTAAAAGCATCAACAAGAGGGGCAAAAAGAATCTCCACACAATAGATCACAGAAGACGCAGTACAAGCCCACAATCCCTCCACCCAAAAAGAAAAATGAAACAAGCTTTTCACCTCCAAACAATATACCCATGTGCATGTTGTTTCTCAATAACTTCTACTGTACTCAATGGGAAGGGTGTTACATTAAACTATGCGCTGATGTACCCAGAAAAACAAGCATAGACACATTGGATTTCCATCTTATATGGTCCTATATTCATCAGAAAAGTGAATTTCATTATTGTTTTCATCTGAAACAATATTTGTCAAAAATTGGTCAACAAATCATATGAATTCTTAAATCACTATACTTGAGGTTTGGGCAGTTCACTAAAAGACCTGAACTGTCTAATAAGGTGCTTTACCGTTACTTAGCCAAGCCTCCGCTTCCCATATCTGGGTATAGCCTTCCTCGGAACCAATTAATTACCATTAAAAAACACCAAAAGACCAGAATTTAAACACGAGTTTCAAGTCAACTGTCAACCAACCATCAGCAACCAAGCATCAAGAAACAATAGGTAAAAACAAGTTTTTGACCGTACAAGAAAGTGACCGGAAAACAAAAACTAGAATCAGTAAAAAACTACAATGTGTCAAAACTGTGTTAAATAATAAAATACCAACTAATGAGCCACTACAGTCGAAAGAGTATGTTGCGTACAAATGTTTGGTAACATGGAACTAGAAAAAAATAAACGTGAAAATGTGTTTGAAGATTTGAATTGCAACTACGTTGGATAATTTAAATCCTTAAAGACGGGTGGGGTGAAATAAGGGAATAAAATCAAAATGCATCCTATTTCTCACATCCCAATCACTTGAGAGTTTCCTATATTGAAAAGAGATCCAGAAAGGGGAACTGCCCGAAATTGAAACTGTATGAGTAAGCAAGAGACCTTAAATTATTATTTTGCCCAGATTTTACACTGGAATGGCTTTACCAGAGTCCAACATTCCATTATCAATCACAGAAAATTAATACTCTTACCGGACAGGAAAGGAAAATTCACAAACCTGGTCAAAATCAAATTCAATCAGATGACTACAAGACTTCCTTAATTGACGTTAATAGTAATCCACATTAATGAAGCAATAGGTTGTTTTCCTTTATCACATATATGCCTACATCAACTATATATAACCTCTAACTCTCAAGTAACCAAGAAAACTCGGATCATGAGCTTGTATTTAAATGTCGAACACTGATGATACTTTTATGACTTTGACTTGTGTAATTATTTGCTGACATGTTCTGCGTCATTAAGAATCGCGTATAGCATAATAGATAATTACATCCACATATCCCTCAAACAATACAAACACATGTTTAAGCATATTCATCAGAGACTTCTTACAGGAAGAAGTGTACACCGAAAGACTGGAAGCTACCCAGTTAGGATACAGCCTATAATAAGAGCCACTTCCAAGGATATATTAGAAATCCTGAAAAATAAAATGTGCACAAAAACTCAGCAAGTGATACAATACTTCCCTAAGCCATGAAAAAGTTACGGTTGCTTGCAGCCACTTATGCTGCAAGGAAAGGAAAGAACAGAAAAGAACTGAGAAAAAGTCCATCAAAAAGTGCTAAAGGAAATACAGCAATTTTGAAAGATGTATCAAAGACTCTTCTTTAAACACCTAAAATAATATGAAGATTTTAATTCGTTCTCATTACTTTTGTCGAGAGGGGGTAGGGATGAGAATTTGCAACAGGCATGGCTTGTCAAGGAACTATAAACAGTACGACTATAAAAAGAAGAGCACGACGGTGACAACATAGAATTGGAATGATAATTGACAACTCAACACAGCCATGGAGAAAAGAGAAATATAAAATGTTCAATTGTGAAGGGAAAAATAGGGATCCTACAACTTCCCGAAAAAGAAAAAGAGTTGTGATTAACAGAATGCTTGATGCCAGAGATTAAGGGAGAAGGGAAGGAATTCAACCAAGGAAGCAAATGTGGAAATGGCACAACCCACTTTTGTTGGACCTAAAGATTTCAAAGCATCATACCATGGATGGACCTGAACAGAGGGGTTTTATCCTCTTGTAGTAGCCACTTTACTTTCTCATTCTGACTTTACACTTCATGTGATCAAACTTAACGTAAGTATCATCACTATTTATACTAACAAAGGAACCAAGTCGTTAAGAAACATTAATTATATTCATTTTTGTTAGTTTATCAAATAAATTATGTTTAAAATACTTTAAGTTTGCACACCATTAAAACAATCAATCCTGAAAGAAGAGTCACAAGCGTTCCCCCTTTTAGTTTAATATCCACTCAAGCCCTTCCTTTTCTTTTCCTTATACTCCACACCAAATAAACATTACTAAATAGAAATATACAGAAGTGAAGAGTCGATGTGTGGGCAGGTGTCTGTGGCTCTAATGATCACTCAGAAAATAGAGACACTCCATGTGTCACGGAATGGCCGGAAACCAGGCTAGGAACTTTTGTGGCTCAGATTTTCTGCTGAGACTTCTGTGCTGAAAGTTACTGCAATTAACACCTTAATGACAATCACTCTAGAGTATATCTTGGTGGCAAAGGACACATGATACAAGAGTTCAAGATTTTTTTGAAACTCTTAAGGCAGAATAGTTGAGATTAAACCATGAAGGATGGTTATCTTTAACACCTTAATGAAATAAAGTGTGTTTGATAGAAGTAGAGTGTAAAATTTACTAGATACAAACCACTATCAATCTTATCTCATGCCTCTATCCTGGTCATATGTGAACATAGCAAATAAGACTGATAAACATCAGAATCATAAGAGCTCTAATGCACTAATAGTGCGTTTGGACAGAAGTGTTTATAGAGGGGAGATACCAAATAAGAGTTTAGTTGTTGATTTTGTTATTTTAGTTCATGGTCCTAGTTATATGCAAATATGAGGGGTTTTCTTCTCTTTCCTTGACAGGTCTTTTAATCCTATGCATTGTATCAGAGCTCTATAACGACATCTGATTTGTATATGGGTTGACTACTCCTTGTACCTCATTCATCAATATATCTTTCTCTTTGCCTATTAAAAAAACTCTCACCTATTTGCCTTTCCTCCCATCCGAGTTATGAAACAAGAGGAAATCTATCAACAGTAGCTTATCTATCCCTTCCTTGCCCTTCTTTACTGTTGATAACTGAAACCAAAGCAAAAACTTCTCAGTATCTTGCCAATTTGGGCACAAAAATTAGAATCCCCCCTCCACCTCACTTTGGAGGAAGATCTGTAAAATGGACAGGCTGAATAGTGATCATAAGAATAAACAGAGGAAGAGGACTCTCCCACATACACAGGGCTCTTGGCCCTCTGATCATGCATAAATGAACCAGTATGGGTGGGGGATATACTTATAAGGATAAAGGGGAGCAGAAGTAAAGTTTTTTTAATCAGAAGGTAGTTCTTTTGCATTATTTTCTATGAATTTTTATTAAAAATAGCCTTTTCTGTTCCAAGTTGTTTAATCTAGAAAATTATGGATTTTGATAGATAGCCATGTTGAATTCTTGTACGATGGTTCACTTTTAGTTTCCTTTGGTGCCAGCTTTATTAATAAAAGATTTTTTTAAGTTGGACAGAAAAATTTGGATTTGATCGATAACCCAGGTTGAGCTCTTGCACAAACGGCTTGGAAATTTTCGCTGTTTGTCCTAAGTTGTTTTGGGTGCCCACTTTCATTTATTTAGACAATTTTTTAGTTTTGAGTGACAATTAGATAACAGTGACAAATTCATGCATGCGCTGATTGAAAATGTTGTGTTTGTTGCTTCTGATTCACCCATCTTGCTTCGGAAGGATTGTTAGTCCTGTCATCTGTGGCTCCAAACTTGGTCTCTGAAATACTCATCAGTCACGAATATTCTTAGTCCTTGTGATCCAAGATTAACTGGGTTGAATATATGCAGGAATTTCATGTTTTCTTCGCGTGTATGCAACTATGCATAGCTGCTGTGCTTAATTTCTGGAAGATATGGTCCTCCCCAAGGTGGTAAAACTGTATACAGGGATTTCTTGTTGCTGTTCAGCATAACCAAATATACCTTCTTCGTGTTGGTTACAAGACATTTCTTACTAGACCCTTTTCAAAAAGGTGAAATACTTTTTTTTTTTATATTAATTTCTTAGGTCTTTCCCCTAACTTTCTTTAAGCTCAAAACAATCATAATCCAACAAAAAACAATGATAAATAAACACATTTCAATCCATTGAAAAACTAACCTAATTCGATCAATTCCTCGACCGAAACAAAGTGAATAGACAAAAAGATACCTTCACGCCATGACTGCAAAGTTGTGCAGCTTATCACAGTGAGGAGTAGGCAGATTCCTATTCCAACTCCGTCTCTGCATCTCCACCTGACAGTATCTCCGAAGCATACTCCTGTAGTCCTTTATCACACTTTCCTCAATGGCCACACGAGCATCACTCCCCACCGGATAATTTGCATCAAACGCCTGCGATTTCACGAAGTACTGCACCCCGTGCAGCTCGGTCGTTTTCGGAATCTGGTAGTTGTAATGCTTGTGCAAGGAAAACTCAGGCTCAGAAAACGGCAAGTACGCGAGCAGAACAATGATCAAAAACGGCAAAAGCTGAATCAGAAGCATAACATTGTGATGCCTCCCTCCCGATCCAGCATTAACCTCAGGCCTATGGGGATTCCCCATGCCACGGGGCCTGAAAACGTGGTTCCTCCCAAACACATCGGAGTGTCCGAAGAAAGCCCTAAACACCTCGTCGGGATCGAACTCGTCTTCGAAGAAATCGCGCGCCGTGGTCGGCGTCGTCGTTCTTCTCCTCCTCCGCCGGAAAGCGTTCACCTCGCCGTGGTCGAAATCATCGACGCTTCCGGTCTGGTCGTACACCCTTCTAGAACCGTCGTCGCTCAAACACTTGAAAGCCTTCGAGACCTTCTTGAACGCGTCTTCCGAGCCTGGCGCTTTGTTCTTATCGGGATGAACCTTCAGCGAGAGCTTCCGATACGCTTTCCGTATCTCTTCGACGGAGCAACTCTTCTCCAATCCAAGAATCGCGTAGTAGTCGCTCTTTCCTTTGATTTCCCTAATCAACTGAACGTTCTCCTGCGTGTAACTCACTTGACTCCTCTCCCCGTTCAAACCCTCGCGCCGCGAAGGAGTGTCGGTGTTCGGCGCGGCATGAGCGGCAGCTGCGGAGGGCTGAGAATCGAGGCGCTCGCACTTTTGGAGCAACGATTGAATCGGCAAATCGCCGTTGAGCCGCTGAGCGATTTTGATGAATTTGACGGCGCGGTCTTTGTTCCCCGACGCGATTGCTTCCTCGGCGATCCGAACGCAGCGCAATGCTTCGTCCTTGTTCCCTTCCATGGCGGAAACAGCTACTTCCCTAACTAACTCGGAATTTGAGTGGAGCTGTGGCACATGGTTAATGAAATCGGTTGAGCAAAACCTAATTGGAATAAATTAAGGAAGAGGGGAATTAAACGTTGCTGTGATGTGATTTTTTTTGCGATGAAATGGAAAGTGAGCAACGATAAACACGAATTGGGAGTGAAGAGAGAAACTAAACTAGTTATACCAAAACTCTTTGTGGAAGAACTTTCGGTTTTATACTGGTAAGTCATTTATATTGAGTATGGTTACCAGATTAATTATGTAAACTTTTTTAAAAAATTATCTTAAATGATTAAAATATAATAAGCGAAATTGTATTTAATTATTGATAGTGTTTTGACCATGATTTATAATATGATTGAAGTTATTGAGAAGTTTGACTGTGGGTAACTTGATTTGGTATATGATTGATATATTATAAATTTGCTTACTATGATATACGATTAATTGAAATAATATGGTTTCACCTTGAATTGGAAGATCACCCATCAATGTTGTGTCACCGAATAGACTAAGGAACATGAAATGTGGCCCATCTACATGACCAGAAAAATTATTAAAGCTCAACTCGTCACTCTGAATTTTTGTTGCTGTTGTGGGTGTGAGGTTAAGGGCTACATGGCAAGTATAGGTTGCTTTGTTTGTCTGTGTTGGGCGTCCTATGATTGGTTGGTTGGTTTGCAGCACTGTTCATAATGATTTTGTACTTACGTGTTATTTCATATTTGTGGCCCTATCTTATGTGTTGTTCAGATGTTATTTCATGAAGGAATTTTTGTACATGGTGTGGGTAAATGTAAATGAACCATTGACTCAGTTAATTTTATGAATCGTATTGTCACTTGCATTGGAGAGGAAAGGATTGGCATCTTAAAGAGCACATGGACAAAAAAATTAAATTCAAGCAGGAGGGATTATATTGTAGAGATTTGTGGTAGCTTGTCTATGTGAAATCTTTGGTGGAACTCGAGAAAAATTGGAAAAACGGAAGAGGTTCTACTTATGGTTTTTTGTAATGTTTTCTTCGACTGATGATCACCCTCTTGGTTTATCAAACTGTGCTGATCTATTAAATTATGTTCTGAAATTAACAGAATGATAAAATATCAATATTGAGTGGGGAGATCACCATTCGATAACGGTTCCCCCTTTGGAAATTGTGATTTTATTGCTGAGAAACTAATGTTATAAAGAAGCAAGAAACAAAAGTAGTTGTTAGATCTAGTGCCAAAATTGAGTATGGTTACCAGATTAAGTATGACTTCACAACTTCTCCAACAACTAAAATGGTTATGCAACAACGAAGTTGCTATGCATATCATCAAATCTAGTCTTGCGTGAGGAACTTAATAACTAAAGATTTATTGTCACTTTGTGACAGTAAGTTTTCACGAGAAATTATCATTGACTTGGTCAGTTTCGGTGACCATCGTGTTGAGTTAGTCCTTCAAGGAATCTCATGTTGATGACATATATATGATTTGATTTTGCATAAATAAAGAAAATAAATAAAGAAATATACGCAGTTAGCAATCAAATATCATATCCTTTTAGTTATTCTTATGTATTCTTAACTTTTATTATTATAACTGTTAGTACAAGTGGATAACTAATTGTATTTGATGAAGTCAACCATGTGCGAAGAAGTTCAAGACCTATGATCATATGTGGAATGCATGAAGATTCATGAAGATTTGAAGCTTGGTCTAGAACTTAGGAATGTGGTTGAGGTAAGTATGATTCAACTTAGCATGATGTGCATTTGTTAATCATTAATAAGCTCCAACAATTTAAAAAGCTGATTTAAACAAATGTTTTTGAAATAATCACAAAAATCAGATTTTTGTATTTTAAGCAA